>VTLG01010939.1_pt1 | contig 65840 bp, 102 predicted proteins | sample 4694571 | NCBI WGS metagenome assembly VTLG01 (sample SAMN12604809, study PRJNA352737) | marine metagenome | biome: ENVO:00000447; feature: ENVO:00000209|ENVO:00000569|ENVO:01000036; material: ENVO:00002151; isolation source: viral sequences binned using virsorter ...
CTAAGTTAAAAGCCAGAGAACTAGATTTAAGAGCTATGGACAATGAGGCGAAACGAGAGCAAGATCAAGAAAAAATCAATTTAGACAGATCTAAGCAAATGATGGGTCAAGACCAGTTTGATGAAAAACTTGAACAGAACGAAGATTTAGCTAAATTAAGAGCTGAGACATCTTTGGTCAAACAAGAGATGGCTAATGATGTTAAATTGAAGCAAGATAGATTTAAACAAAGAGATGTTAAAATCTTGAAAGGTCCTAGAAGATAGTATATGAATTGTTAAGGAGAAACATATGACAAAACAACCTACTGAGAAAAAATTACACACTAGCGGAAAAATGCTGGGAGTGGGCAAAGATGGATACCAAAAAGGTGGTATTACATTTAAAGCACCTTTAGGGCAACCAACTAAGAATAAAGTTAAAGGCCAAAAAGGAATGCTCGCTTCTAAAAGATCTGAAGTAAGCTGGTGGTAGTATGGCCTGGTTTAGTTTAGCTAAGATAGCTTTACAGGCGGGAAGTAAGATATATTCTAACCGTCAGAAGACAAAAATGGCTATGTCTGATGCACAATTAATGCATGCAGAAAAGATGGCCCGAGGCGAGGAAACTTACCAGGGTAAGCTTTTAGAAGCCCGTCAAAACGACTACAAGGACGAAATTGTTTTGGCGATTCTCACATTGCCCATAATTGTACTCGCCTGGTCGGTGTGGACAGAGGATCCGGCCGCTATGGAGAAAATAGATGTCTTTTTCGAGTATTTCTCGAATTTGCCAAAATGGTTCACTAATTTGTGGATTTTGGTCGTGGCGAGCGTTTTTGGGATTAAGGGAACTCAGATCTTCAGGAACGGAAAGAAATAGACTTGTCTATTAAGATAAGTTATAATAAAACTTAATTAGGAGAAAATATTATGAGACAAAACGGAGTAAGATCACCAGTAAGATTTCCTTATTCTCAAGGAATGAAAAAAGGTGGCAAAGTTAAGAAGCAAGGATACAAAGATAGAAAAGATGAATCCATTGCAATGAGAATCAAAAAGAAACGAACACCAGCACAATTAAAAGCAAGTCGAGATGAGTCCTATGGAAAATGGGGTTCGGCTGCTAAAAAGTCTGGAAAAATAAATAGGTAATAATATGGCTGACAGAGGAAGAACTAATTTATATGAAGAACTAGGTCGTGTTGAAGCAGAACCTTCGAATAGAAATAGAAGAGATGAAGTTTCAAGAATACACGGTGAACTTAACCGAGGCTACAAAAAAGGTGGCAGAGTTAAATCTAGAGGAAAAGCTAAAAGAGGTTTTGGTAAAGAGGTTCGCTAATGGGTGATATATCGTTAAGAGGTAGAGGAGCTGTAGAGACTTCACGAGTTCGTAAAAACTTAGGTGGGGCTGCTCGTAGAGACATGACTCATGGATATTATCAACCAGATATGGGAATGCGTGGCGGTCAAATGTATCGTGGCGGCGGAGTCGTTAAAAAAAGAGGCAGCATGGGAGTTGCTTTAAAAAAAGGTGGCTCAGCCAATTGGATTCAAGACGTCAATAAATCAATCAAGAAACGTGGAACTAAAGGAAAGTGTACACCTATTACTAAACCAGGTTGTACAGGAAGAGCAAAAGCTTTAGCGAAGACGTTTAAAAAGATGGCTAAAAAGAGAAAGGGATAATTGCCTTTTAAATCAGAAAAACAAAGAAGATATCTCTGGAAAAAAGAACCGGCGATAGCTAGAAAGTGGACAAAAAAGTACGGAAGTAAAACCGTGAAAAAAGTAAAAAGGAGGAAAAAATAATGGATGATTTAACCTTTATAAGTAAGGTGCAGAGAATTATCAAAATGCGTCATGACGATGTTGTTGCTGCCATGGTTTCGGGTGGTGTTGACAATATGGAAAAATATCAGTATATGTTAGGACAGATACGAACATATCAGTATCTGAGTCAGGAAATATCCACCCTGCTAGAAAAAAAGGAGCAAAAAGAAGATGGCGGAAAAATTGTCAGTATCAAAGGGAACACCAAAAATCCACTTACCCCGTAAGGACTTAGTTGGAGTTGAACCCTCAAAAAAAGAACAAGATCTCACTGCAGAATCAGCAAAGCTCCCTAACCCAACAGGTTGGAGAATTTTAGTTTTACCTTTTAAACAAAAAGATAAAACTAAAGGCGGAATTATAATAACTGATAATACGATAGAAAAATCTCAAGTAGCATCAACTTGCGGTTTAGTTCTTGCAACCGGACCACATTGTTATGATAAGGAAAAATTTCCTGAAGGTCCCTGGTGCAAAAAAGGTGATTGGATTATCTTTGCAAGATATGCAGGATCACGAATTAAAATAGATGGGGGTGAGATAAGGCTTCTCAATGATGATGAAGTTTTAGCGACCGTGGAAAACCCCGAAGATATATTCCACGAATTTTAACCATAGGAGAAACTATGCCAGAAGAAAAAAAAGAAGTACAAAAAGAACAGATGGTAGACCTAGATACTTCAGGACCTGAAGTAGATATAGCTTTACCCGAAGAGAAAGAACAATCAGTAGAACAGGAGGTTACAAATGCAGAAACTGATAATAAAGACAGTGATAAGTCCGATGATTCATCTGAGAAACCTGATGAGCAGTTGGATGCTACACCGAGCGAACCAGAAGCTAAGAAAGAAACTCCAGAAGAAGGGGATAGTAAGCCAACAGACGACAGTAGCCCAGTTGAAGAATATTCTGCGGGGGTTAAAAAAAGAATAGCTAAACTTACTAAACGTATGCGTGAAGCTGAAAGGCAACGGGAAGAAGCCGTGTCTTATGCTAAACGTGTTCAAGGAGAAAGAGATCAATTAACTAGAGTTGCTACCGATTTAGATAAAAACTATGCCGATGAAATGGAAGGAAGAATTTCTTCTTCATTAGCAGCAGCACAAGCTAAATTAGCAGCAGCGCGAGAACAAAGCGACGCTAAAGCTGAAGTAGAAGCTTTAACCGCAATTTCGCAATTAGGTTATGAACAAGGCAAATTAGCAGAAATAAAAACGCAGCATAAAATGGAAGAAACTGCTGCTAAAAAAGAGACTAGTAAACTAGATCGCCCTGTCAGAGCCAGACAAACACCTCCACCAGATCCTAAAGCGGAAGCCTGGGCGGAGAAAAACGAGTGGTTTGGCAAAGATAATGCCATGACATACACTGCTTTTGATCTACATAGAAAACTTACTGAAGAGGAGGGAATAGATCCTAAATCTGACGAATATTATGAGGAAGTTGATAAAAGAATAAGACTTGAATTTCCCCACAAATTTGGTAATAAGAATGTAGTAGAAAAAACGACTAGCAAACCTACACAAAACGTTGCCTCTGCAACGCGTAGTTCAAGAACGGCCGGTCGCAAAACGGTAAGACTCACACCTTCCCAAGTAGCAATTGCTAAAAAATTAGGTGTGCCACTAGAAGAATATGCGAAACAACTTATAAACACGCAGGAGGCGTAGGCATATGAAAAAAGAAAAAAACACTTCCCGTGCGAGCCAAACAAAAAAAGAAACGCGTAAGAAAGTTTGGACTCCACCATCGTATTTAGATACACCCAACGCGCCAAATGGATTCAGACACAGATGGGTCAGGATTGAAATTTTGGGATTCGTTGACACGAAAAACGTACAAGGACGCTTAAGATCCGGCTACGAATTAGTGAGAGCAGACGAATATCCAGAAGGTGATTTCCCAGTAATCCAGGATGGCAAATACACAGGGGTGATCGGACACGGAGGCCTAGTGCTGACTAGAGTACCGGAAGAGATCGCGCAGTCAAGACAAGATTATTTTGCTCAACAAGCAAGAGATCAAATGACTGCAATGGATAACGATTTAATGAAGGAACAGCATAAGAGTATGCCGATCGATATAGATCGACAGTCTCGTACAACCTTCGGTGGTACAAAGAAGTAATTACTTCTCGGGATAACAACCAATTCCCTACTATCGATTTAAATTAACCGTGAACTACGAAAGTAGTTTGCACAAGGAGAAAAGCTATGGCTAACGACAGTTCAACGGCATTCGGTTTTAGACCGTTGAGAAAAGTAGGTCAGACAGATAATAACGGTGGTTTAGGTGAATGGAAAAAGGGCTCAGGCTCTGCAGCTATTTACCATAACGAACTAGTTTACTTGACAACAGGAGGAGTACTATTATCTTCTACTGTTTCGACAAGTACTAACATAGGCGTATTAAACGGCAGTTTTTACACTGATCCTACAACAAGCAAGCCTACTTGGTCTACCTATGCACCTAGCGTCGCAGCAAGCGATCATGTGTGTCTTCTTTATGATGACCCACAACAAATGTTTGAAGCGATGACACTACTAACAAATTACACAGATCCGGCTGCATCAGTCGGTGCTTGTGTACCTATTGTAGTGGGTACAGGGCAAACAACTGCTCCATTTTCGAGCAGAAATTCCCTGGGCGCTATTGGTACAAACGACCAGATCAAGATCTTGGGCTTAACGAGAGACACAGGACATCAAGACGTATCCGTCGCAGGAAGCGTATGGAGAGTCATGATTAATGAGCACATTCTCGGCAACAACGTTACAGGCGTAGCATAAGGAGAATAAACTATGGCAATATCACGTAATCAACTAGTCAAAGAACTAGAGCCAGGTTTAAACGCCTTGTTTGGCCTGGAATACAAACAGTACGAAAATCAAGCAAGTGAGATTTACGTTACTGAATCATCTGATAGAGCTTTTGAAGAAGAAGTTATGTTATCAGGTTTCGCACAAGCAAGAGTAAAACCAGAAGGATCTGGTGTAGCTTTTGATCAAGCGCAAGAAACTTTCACAGCAAGATATACGAACGAGACAATTGCTCTCGCTTTTGCTATCACTGAGGAAGCTATTGAAGACAACCTATATGACAGACTCGCTTCAAGATACACAAAAGCTTTGGCAAGATCGATGTCACAAACAAAACAAGTTAAAGGCGCTGCGCCTCTGAATAATGGATTACCTTCATTGAGTTCATTTACTTCAGGAGACGGCGTTCAATTGTTCAGTACTGCCCATCCAACTTTGGCTGGTACTTTTCAAAATACTTTAACTACACAAGCTGACTTAAACGAAACTTCATTAGAACAAGCATTGATAGATATCGCTGCTATGACTGATGAAAGAGGTTTAAAAATTGCAGCTAAAGGTGTAAAAATGATTGTGCCACCGGCTAACCAATTTACTGCTGAGAGATTGATGAAATCTCAAGGTAGAGTTGGTACTGCTGATAATGATATCAACGCAGTCAAATCTCTAGGAATGATTCCTCAAGGTTATAGAGTGAATAATTTCTTAACAGATACTGACTCTTGGTACATTACAACAGATGTTCCAAATGGAATGAAACACTTTAACAGAGCTCCTCTTACAACTAAGATGGAAGGGGACTTTGATACTGGCAACGTTAGATACAAAGCTAGAGAAAGATACGTTTTTGGCGTATCAGACCCTAGAGGTATCTTCGGTGTCGAAGGTGCGTAATCAATAAAATTTTGTGGCGGGACATGTTTCCGCCACAATTTACTTTTAGAAAGAAAAATGCGAAAATTCCTAGTAAAAATATGGGCTTATGATCATCATGCTTCCTTTAATGTAGAAGCTGAAGATAATGCCGAGTCTATTGAAAAAGCAATCCTTGACAAAATTGGAAAAAAAAGTATAAACTGGGAATCAACGGGAATGTTTAAAACCGTTCCTAATAGAATAACTTATGAGGAGTTGGTGGATGGTACTAGACCTCTACAGACAAAAACGATCCTTGGAGTTGAAGTGGCAGTTGGAGTATGAGCAGAATGGTAAATATACTCTTAACATGGTCCAGATTGATAATGCAATTAAAGACGTTATTACTGAGATCAAAGCCGAGGAATCGAAGATTGCAGATAGAGAAAATGCAATCAGAAATGCTGCCCCCGAAGTGTCAGTGGCTACTTAGATAAACGCCACATTGCTGAAATTCTATATTTCTTATGCGCCCTCTTGCGCTCTTTAAAAAATTAAGCTATACATTAACCACTAAGATTAATTAAAACATAAATTGGTCATTTTTTACTTAGGGAAAATGACTGGCGCTAGGAGGCGCTGATTATATGACAACACACTTTACATCGGGCGTTACAAATGTAACGGCTACTGGTTCTGGTGGTAAATTAAAACTACCTGATCCAATTAAGTTTCATCAACAAACTCTTGATTTTGATAAATATACTGCTGGAGATTGGGTCATAACTACAACTGAAGCTGGTACAGGATCTGCTACTGAAGCACTAACAAGTGCGGATGGAGGAGTTCTTCTTTTAACCAACGCAGCTGGAGATGATGACTTTGATTCTTTACAGTGGGCAGGTGGGTCTGGAGCTGTGTACGAATCGTATTTATGGGAAGCATCTAAAGACTTTTTCTTTAAATGCAGAGTTAAAGTAAGCGATGCTACACAATCAGATATGATCGTAGGACTTCATATTACGGACACAACTCCTGTTGCTGCTATTACAGACGGTATTTACTTTCTAAAATCAGATGGTTCAACTACTGTAAGTTTAGTGGTAAACAAGGACAGTAGTGCAACAACTACTTCAGCAGGTACAATGGCTGATGACACTTGGACTACTCTTGGATTTTATTATTCTTCAAAGGATCGTAAATTCTATATTTACAAAAATAATGTTCAAGTAGGTACTAGTGTTCATACAAATGCACCTGATGATGAAGAAATTGCTTTATCATTCACTATACAAAACGGTGAAGCTGTAGCAAAAACTATGTCTATTGACTATTTATCTGTAGGCAAAGAGAGAACAGCAGTTACTGAACTGTAATAAAAAAATTATTCTAGGCTCCTTCGGGAGCTTAGAGTTAAGGAGAAAAAAATTATGGCAAATGTATCAGCGGTAAAAGCTAAATATTTTGAACCGGACGGTGTTGATGATGATCAGGTATCTGCATCAGGTTCAGCTACAACTTTAGTTATAGCCGACGGAGGACCTTACGGAAATCTTACGGAAACAATAACTTTAACTTCAAGTGCCGACAATAGTGGAATAACTTTTGACATCACTGGAACCGATGGAAATGGAGATGCTCAAACAGAAACTCTCACAGGACCCGACACAACGACGGTAAGTTCTGCAAATAAATATGCAACGGTTACAAGTATTGTTGCTTCAGGACCTATTACGACTCAAATTCAAGCTGGAATCCTGGGAACAGGAGCACTTACTGGAATTGTATTTGCAGGAAGAACGAGAATCAGAGGAATAACAGGTACAAGTAAAGCTTCTGCTGGAAGTATTGTTTTTAAAAATACGTCAATAACAGGAACTAGTTTATTAACGATTCCTTTAACAGGGGCAGTGTCTTCTATAGACCCTTATATTCCAGATAATGGGGTACTGTTTGATGCGGGTGCATACATAAATCTAACTGCAGCTGATGTCACGGGTGTGACAGTATACTATGACGGGTAGGGTTAGATGGCTAACACTACTTCAGGCTCTTACACTTTTGACAAGACTTTTTCGATCGACGAAATAATCGAAGATGCTTACGAGAGAATAGGTTTACAAAACGTTTCTGGTTATCAATTAAGAACTGCCAAAAGATCTTTAAATATTCTATTTTCTGAATGGGGCAATAGAGGACTTCATTATTGGGAAGTTGATAATCAAAGTCTTAGATTAGTCGAAAATCAAAGTGTCTATAATTTTTATCGTACGGCCGCAGATGGTACATCTGACGGAATTAGTACTACTTTAACAGCTGGAATTAATGCCTCTGTTACAGACATTCCTGTAGCTTCTGTTACTGAAATGCCTACTTCTGGAACTATTATAATTGGATCTGAAGAAATTACTTATTCTGGAATATCTTCTTTGAATTTAACAGGAGCTGTTAGAGGAGTGAATGGTACAACTGCAGCTACCCATAGTACAAGTGACGCAGTTTTACAATTTATACGAGGTATGGACAATATTTTGGAAGCTAATTACAGAATAGCTTCTACTAGTGTTGACGCCCCTATGACTCAAATTAACCGATCACAGTACCAAGCTTTTTCAAACAAAACAGATACTGGTACTCCTACTCAATATTGGGTTCAAAGATTTATTGATAGAGTTACATTAACTATTTATTTAACTCCTGGGGCTTCACAAGCAGCTAATTATATTAATTTTTATTATGCAAGAAGAATTCAAGATGCAGGAGACGCATATACAAACGCTTCTAATGTTCCTTATAGATTTGTACCATGTATGGTTTCTGGTTTAGCATTTCTGTTGGCACAAAAGAATCCAACAACACCACAAAAAGTACAAGAAATGAAATTGTTATATGAGGATGAATTAGCCAGAGCTTTATCAGAAGATGGAGCTTCGACTAGTACTTATATAGCACCTAAAGTGTACTTTCCGGGGACATAATGACTTCATTTTCATCAGGTAAATATGCATTAATGGTTTCTGATCGATCCGGTCAAACTTTTCCCTGGAGAGAAATGGTAAGAGAGTGGAATGGGGCATGGGTGCATTTTTCTGAGTATGAACCAAAACAACCACAGCTTCAACCAAGACCTACCAGTGCAGATCCACAGGCTTTATCTCATGCAAGACCCTCAAGAACAGCACTACCAACCCCGGCACCGTTAGATACGGTTCCGTTTTCAACTGACGGAACAACTACTTTGACTGTTAATGAAGATAGACACCAAAGAAAAACAGGAGATGCGGTAAGATTTTATCAGGTTAAGGATGCTGTTGGAGGAGTCTCAGTTGCTGCATTGGAATTAAACACTACTTTAAATGGAGACATTACTTCTACAGATGCAACCATTACTTTAACGGATGCATCAGAATTTCCTACAAGTGGATATATTTCGATTGAAAAATATAACCAAGACAGCTCATCACCAACTTTTGGAAAATATTTGACTGAAACTATTGAATACACAGGAAAATCAGGAAATGATTTAACTGGTTGTACTAGAGGAACTGCAGCCCCTTCTTATGGAAAAACTCCAGTAAGTACCGAAGCTGGTTCTCATTCTTCAGGTGCAAAAGTTTATGGATCGTATATAATAACTATTGTAGAATCATCTTTTACAAACGACGCTAATAGCGTAGAAACGTATAGTAATAGTTTTACCTGTACACTAGTTAACGCTGCAACAGGTACAGCAACAGGAGGAGGCTTTTTCGTTTTCGGCGGACCTGTAAACGATAGACCGTAATGATGAAATTTTTAAAATTTTTATGGAAGAAATGTTTTGGTGGTATGGGAGATTCTAGGATTAAAATTAGTTCAACTGCTACGCCAGTAGTGATATCTCAACCAAAAGTAACACTTAAACGATTACATTGTAATAGACACACAAGATTTAAAAAAAGCTGTAGTGCTTGTGCGGAGGTTACTAAATAATGGCCGGATATACACTTTCAGCATTAGAAGATGACATTAGAAGTTATACAGAAGTAAGTAGTACTGTTTTAACTGGTGCTATTCTAAGCAGATTTATTGAAAATGCAGAATTTAGACTTTTTTATGATGTTCCCATAGATGCATATAGATATGTTAGTGAAGGAAATTTAGCTGCTGATACGAATGATATAAATGTTCCTGGTTTAGGTACAAAGGGACTTACTGGAACAGTTTTTGTTAGAGGAGTTGAAGTTTTTAATAGTACCGTTAATACTGAAGGCAAAGGAACATGGCTTATTAAAAAAGATCAAACTTATCTGTCAGAGTATACTGATAGGCTAACCGGGCCAGAAGGAAATTTAACAGCTCAAGATGTGACCGGTTTTCCTAAATATTACGCCATGTTTGGCGGTGCAACAGGCACAGGTACTTCTACGTCTGGGGGAATCTATCTAGCTCCTACTCCTGATGCCGCTTACATGCATAGAATATACTATGATATGGTACCTGAAAGTTTAGTGACTAAAACATCTGGAACTTATATAAGTCAGTACTTTCCAAATGGACTTTTATATGGCTGTCTGGTAGAAGCTTATGGATTTTTAAAAGGTCCAATGGATATGTTGACACTATACGAAAATAAGTATAAACAAGAAGTAGCAAAATTTGCTGGCGTACAAATTGGAAGACGAAGACGAGATGATTATACTGATGGAACAGTCAGAATACCAATTAAGTCACCGTCTCCCTAAAATTAGGAGAGAATTATGGCAATAGCATCGGTATTAACAGACACTTTTAAAGAGGAATTATTAGGAGGCTATCATAGCTTCAATGCTTCTGGGGACACTCCAGCAGGAAGTGCTTTTAAAATAGCATTATATTCTAGCGGCTCAGCTAATTTAGGAACAACTACAACTCAGTGGGTTGTTGCATCTACGCCGACTGCTGATCCTACTAATACCTACGAAGTCACAACAACAGGTTCAGGATATTCATCTGGTGGAAAAGCTTTAACAAACACAGGGGTTGCAAAATCAACAGTAACTTCTTATACAGATTTTTCAGACGTTTCTTGGACATCTGCTTCTTTCACAGCTCGTGGATGTTTAATTTATAATTCATCTACGATTTCTGGACTTACGACAGACGCAGCTGTTTGTTCGATTGATTTTGGTGGAGACAAAACTGTTTCTTCTGGAACTTTCACAATTCAATTTCCAACTAACGACTCTAGCTCAGCGATCATAAGAATAACGTCGTAGGGGGGTAAACCTTATGGCTTCAGTTTGGGGTGGTGATAGTCCTTCAGTAGCCTGGGGTCACAATGCCTGGGCCTCTAATACAATCACTTATTCATTAACAGGTCTCTCAGCTACAGCAACGGTTGGAAGCGTATTACCACTTCCTGCTCCTGGTTGGGGTACTTTAAATTGGGGTGAAAATGGATGGGGCACTGTTGAAAGTGCTACAGAAATTGTAACAGGTTTCTCGATAACTGGGACACTAAATTCTGGCGGTATTACTACAACTCAATTAACTATTGCATCCCCTACTGGACTATCAATAACTGGAACCATAAATTCTTCTCTTACTTTAAATTACGATATGATTAACTTCGCCTTCACTGGCCCGGCGGCTATGTCGGCAGGAATCGGAGTTCCAAATATTAATGATGGATCAGATCATACTCAAGGAGTAGGAAGTTTATTAGCTACTGGATCACTGGGTAGTCTTAGCCATGAAATGGCATATGACTTAACCGGTTTAAGTTCTACTATGAGCTTAAATGCAGCCGGCATGACTGTTGACGATACTCAATTGATTACTATTACTGCGAGCTTACTTACAACAGGTTCTTTAGGATCATCGGTTACTGTTAGCGATATGGCGGTAGGACTTTCTGGTTTACAAGCTACAGGTTCTGTAGGAGCAATAACACCGGCTGATATAGTACTTGGTTTAACGGGTCTTTCAGCCACTGGTTCCTTAGGTACTACAGGACTCAGTACTTTAGGCTACAAAGATATTGACTTAACTGGAAATACGTCTTATACGTACGTAACTCACGTGAGTTAATTGGGAGAAAATAAATTATGCCTTCAACATATAATGAATTAGGTATCGAATTGATGGTAACCGGTGAAAATGCCGGTACATGGGGTGATAATACTAATACTAATTTAAACATTATTCAACAAGCAGTGGCCGGTTATGCTGCTGTAGCCATTACAGATGGCTCTACAAAAGCACTGGCAATCACAGACGGCGCCACTACTACTTCTGATGCCAGAAACATGGTTATTAAATTAACAGGAACCATGACTGGAAATTCTATCGTTACTGTGCCTGATTCTGTAGAAAAAATATATTTAGTCCACAATACCGTTGATCATGCAAGTAATACTTTAACTTTTAAAACTGCAAGTGGGACAGGGGTTCTTTTATGTGAGGGCAATAGTTACATATTATATTCCGATGGTACTAATATTGCAAAACTAGATGAAACTAGAGTATGGAGAGCAATTACAGCAGCCGAAACAGTTCAAGCAGGTGCTAACATTGCGGCAAATACAAATGGTTCATCATACACTGTAACTCTACCGGCGTCTCCAAGTATAGGAGACACTGTTAATTTTATAGATCAAGGTTGGGATTTCAATTCAAATGCTTTAGTTGTTGGTAGAAATAGTTCTAACATTGCTAATGCAGCATCTGATTTAACAGTTAATACTCAAGGTGCCGCTTTTGGATTAGTATATTCAGGCGACGCTACAACAGGATGGACTTACACGGAGAAATAATATGTCAAATTATGAAGCTACAAAATACGATTTCGATGGTGCAAACCTTACAGGTATAGAAGGAGTTCCTAGTGGTACAGTTGTACCATGGTCAACTGCTGTTGTACCAACAGGTTATTTAGAATGTGCCGGTGCAGCTGTTTCGAGAACAACTTATGCAACTTTATTTGGAATAATCGGAACTACATATGGAGTCGGAGATGGTGCTACCACTTTTAATCTTCCAGATTTACAAGATAGAGTTCCACTTTCAAAATCAAATACAAAAAACGTTGGACAAGCTGCAGGAGCAGCTACTGTTACTTCAACTGGAAACGTTGGCGGTTCAACTGCTAATGCAACTTTATCGGAAGCTCAATTAGCAACACACGCACATGGTATAATTAGTAACTATATGGGGAGCCCTGGACAATCACACACTGTGCATCCTACAGGCCCAGCATCGTCTTGTCAGCGGGATCATCCTCAAATGGGTTATCCTACTCAAGACACAGGTTCAGATGGAGGACATGATCACAATATGAGTGCAACATTTAGTGGAGACGCAACATCAGTTTTACAACCTTATTTAACTGTAATGTTCGTAATAAAAACTTAGGAGATAATTTATGGCAACAAACTCAACATGGACCGTAGTATTTGAAGACAAAAAAATCACCAAGCACGCAGGCGATGCAGCTGGAACTTTTTATAAGCTTGTCGATGCGTCACATGATTCTTTTTGGAATGATGCCAAGTGGACTAATATTTGGGCTATTCAATATGGAACTACTCCATCTTCAGACGAAGTAGAACATAGAGATACGACGCCCCATTGTAGTTGGGCGGAGGCAAGTTTAGGTTCATTCGAAGATCAATTTATTGATCGATGGGATGCAGCTCATTTAGCACAATTACAATTTGATTGGGATAACGACAATGAAGATGGTGAGACTGAAGCTGAAAAAATAGCAAGAGCCGGTGCTCGTCCTACTTCTTATTCTAGTAGATAATTATTTAACCGGAAGATTTAACCACGAAGTTAAGATATATTTTTCTCCTTTTAAAGGAGGATTTCCTCTATGAACGAAAGGAAAGGCAGCTGGAAAAATTACTATACGTCCTTTTTTTGGTTGTACTCTAATTGACTGATGAAGGAATTCTGTTTCCCCTCCTTTTTTAACATCATTTAAATAAATGGTATAGACCAAGGCACGATGAGAATTGTCTATACCTGCCCCATGTTCAATGTGCCACACATGATAGCCCTGAGTAGGTAAGGTTTTTTGAATCTTGAGGGATGTATATTCAAATTCTTGCACATCATAAAGTTTTATTATTCCTGTAGTATGTTGATAATGTTTTACAGCAATATCCACATTGACTATTAAAGACCTTAGTTCTTTAAACCAAACCTTAACATTTTCCGCTAAAAAAAGTTGTTTATCATTTTTAATTGTAGGAGGAGCTCCTTCAGTCTGCATTCTTCCAAAGGTTTTTTTGAAAGTATTTTGCTCTTCAAAAAGTTTAATAGCTTTATCGCAGTCTTGAGGTAAAATATAATTATCATATATTCCGATATGTTTTTCAATTTTAATTATTTTTTGAGGTGGTTTTTTAGAAGTCTTCATAATTATTCTCCTCGTGAACTACGTTTTTATAAGGTCCATTTTGATCTACATAATGAAAAAACACTTGAGCACAGTAATCTCCTTTAAATATTTTTCTATAATGAGGTATTTCACATCCTAAATACATAACGCCGTCTCCTGGTTCTAACAGTATTTTATTTTTCCCCATAAAAATAGGCCAGTTATAGCCACAGGAATCTAGGTTAACAGTAACACTGATCTCACAAGCCTCTCTATCGGTATGCTTTTTTAAAGAAGACCCATACATATACGCTCTCCAAAAAGCATAGGTAGGAAAAAGTTTAAGGCCAGCATTTGTTTCAACTAAAGAAATTTTATTCTTTAAAAAAATATTCATTAAAGGATCTTTATACCATTGAGGTACTAATGGACTTTGGGCGCCAGTCGTCCATTCTTTTTTAAGTTGGTTTATACAATAAGGCTTAAGCAACAATAATTCTTCTTGGGTAAAGAAGTTTTTTATATTCTTATAACCCGTTTCTTTTAGATTAGCCATGATGCAATACTGTAACGTACTCCTTCTGTAATAGGTTCAATTCGGTGAGGATAAAGAAAACAACTAGGGAAAAAAACAATTGTTCCTTTTTTAAGTTCATATCTTTTTATTTCTTTCATTGTAAGGGGATCATAAAAAAGTAGATTTCCCCCTTTATAATTATCATTTAAATTAATAATGCAGCTAAGGGTTCTTTCTGTCGTCCACGCGTGATCAACATGAGTTCTATAATGACCATCTATTTCGTATTTTAATAAATCAATTTGTTTTAATCTTTTAGTTTCGAGTATAGGGAACTTGGCTTTATAAAAAACATAGGCCCTAGTAATTTCTTTTTGAACATGTTTATAATATATAATATCTCCAGGAAGGTTTTGTTTTAATGAATACCCTTTCACTTTTCGTATATCTTCTTTAACTTCCCCTCTCCCTATTCCTACTCTTAAATATTTTTTACACTTTTTTTTACTATATAACAAAATTAATTTAAGTAACTCAGGATTAAAAAAATTATCTATTTTAACTATGGCTTCTTCTATTTTCATTTTGTTTTTTCTAATTCAAATTTTTCTTCTATTTTTCTTTTTTGATCCCAATCTACCTGTTGTTCTGCATTAAAAACTAGATTATATCTTACTTGATCCGATGTTTCTTCTTCAACATAATGCTCTATTTCAGAAGGGAACACGATATATTGTCCTGGTTTAGGGTGTACTTTTAATTTTAATTCTGGAATAATTAAAGGTGAACCAGTAGTTAAATACAAGATGCCGTGCACACAGTTATGCTTATGGTTTCTTACATAGTCTGTTTTTTTTATTTGGTTCCCCCAGGCTGCGCTTATGGTGTATCTCTCGTAGAAATGTCTAAATTTAAGGGGGTCAGCTTCTTGGTGAGTATTTATTAAATAATTAAGAAACTTAATGAATAAAGGATCATTTAAAAAAAACTTCCAACCAGTCATTCCTCCTTTAACATTGGTTGAATAAGAAACATTTGGATCTAAATTATTTTTTACAAGCATCATCAGGTTATGTATATCTTCTACTACAGGATATATTCCCGTCGATATACATACTTTTCTGGGATAGGTTACTACGATACTCTGAGTAATGTGTTCAGTCATTCTTTTATCTATAAACTCTATCATGGTTTAGACTCCTCTTCTGGTAGTAAAAGTTCTGTAAACAAACTGCCATCTTCATCTAAAGAAGTAGGTTGATAAAAGCTCAACTGCTTTCTTGTTTGATATAAAGAAGTCACTGTTAATTCATTAATTTTATTGAAACCTGGAAATTCTTTTACAAAGAAAAGTTTTGATAAATAATCTTTGGCTTTTAAAAACCATGTAGTGTTATCTAGTACAATGCCCACATCGTTCTTAGTGTGAGGAACAATAGCCTCTAGAAGTTCAAATCTTTTCATGTCTTTGGGATGTGTGTCCACTAAAATATAATCAGCTTTGTTAATAATATTAATTACTTTTTCCTGCTTTAAATCAGAAAAGGAAAGTAATTGAATAGTAGAATCAGGATATTCTTTTTTTAAAGTTTCATATATTTCTTTGTTAGGTTCATAGGAAACAACTGATTTACATCTTTTAGTCCAAAATTTAAAAGAAGGACCAGCCCCAAATTCTACTAAATGTTTATCTCTAAGATCAATAGTTTGGATATATTCTAGGAAACTATATGTGAGTAAAGGGTAGTGAGGAAGAGGATATCTATTCATAGTTGACATTTACAACCATTCTTAGTTTTTTATCTGTGCATGAAGTGCTTGCATGAAAATTATAGGGGTCAAACATTAATGCCCTATTAGCTACAGATTCTATTAATTTGTTTCCTTCCTGTAAAATAGTTCCACCATTACACGTGTTGACATAATAAACAAGCCCTTTACATTTAAACACTTGGTCTTGATGAAAACCATAATTTTCTATTGTTGGAGTTGCTTTAAATGCATTTACCTTAGCTCTAATTAAACGTTTTAAATCAGGAAGGTTATTTATGATAGGTAAAAAGACATTATAATGAAATGATTTCCAGGGTTCTTTAGTAAGTGGATTTGGTAAATTTTTATTATAAATTTCATGCCCAAAATAAGAAGTCGTATCTTCTTCTGAACAAGCAGGATTAATAACTCCTGTCCAATAATAAGGAAACTGTGCACTAAATAATGCCTTTTCTAAATTCGCATGGGCCTCTTGCGGTAAAAAATTATCTATGATTTCGTATTTCATTTTAAACTATGTCCTATATTTATATTGCTTTTAACCCTTTTTCAATATATTTTTGTCTTTTACAAGAACAACAGGTTTTATATGCTTCAAAAATTAGGTTTCCTACCAGGGTTTAATAAACAGGTCTCAGAACTCGGAGCCGAAGGGCAGTGGTTCGACGGCGATAACGTAAGATTTAGGTATGGGACCCCAGAAAAAATAGGTGGCTGGTCTCAGTTAGGCGATGATAAATTAACTGGTGCAACCAGAGCGCTTCATCATTGGGATGATAATGCTGGCGTTAAATACGCAGCCATAGCAACTAACAGAATTTTATATGTTTATTCAGGAGGTGTTTATTATGACATACATCCTATTAGAACAACCCTTACAGGTTGTTCTTTCACAAGTACATCTAGCCAAAAAACGGTCACTGTAACCTCCTCAGGTGCCAATGGACTAGTTGATAATGACATTGTAATGTTTGATGCTGTAAGTGGGGTAACTGCAGTAGGATCTACTTATACCGACGCTTCTTTTGAAGACAAAAAATTTATGGTAACTTCTGTACCGGACTCCACTCATTTTACGATCACGATGGATGATGCGGAAGCAGGGACACCTCTATCGACAAGTGGTTCAGCATCCGTCTTATGTTATTACACAGTCGGACCTTCTCAACAAGTAGGGGGATATGGTTGGGGAACAGGTTTATGGTCAGGAACATCGGCTGGTCCAGTAACAACTACACTAGCTTCTGGCATTAATGATACGGTAACCGATATCCCTTTAACTAACTCAGCATCTTTTCCAACCTCGGGAGAAATTAGAATTGGATCAGAAGATATAAGTTTTACAGCTAATAACACAACCACTAATATTTTAAGCGGAGGTGCCCGAGAAGTTAATGGTACAAGTAAAACATCTCATTTAGCCGGCGCAACTGTTACCAACATTACAGACTATTTTGGATGGGGAGAAGCTTCCTCATCTGACTTTGTAATTGCTCCTGGCTTATGGGTTCTTGATAACTATGGAACAAAATTAATTGCATTGATTTACAATGGATCATGTTTTGAGTGGGACGCAACCACTGGTACAGGTGTAAGAGCAACGCGAATAGCCAATAGCCCGACAGCTTCGCGTCATATGTTGGTTTCTGCACCTTCGAGACATTTAATATTTTTTGGAACTGAAACAACAATTGGAGATACTTCTACTCAAGATGATATGTTTATTAGGTTTTCTAATCAAGAAAGTATTGACCAAGCGGATTCTTATACTGTAACAGCTACCAATACCGCAGGTACGCAAAGGCTTGCAGCTGGTTCTGTAATCATGGGAGCCAAGAGAGGTAGAGATGCTATCTATGTGTGGACTGATACTTCATTATTCCTAATGAGATTTGTCGGTCAACCCTTTACATTCTCGTTTGAACAAGCTGGAACTAACTGCGGACTTCTAGGAAAAAATTCAGCTGTAGAAGTTGATGGCAAAGCATACTGGATGTCAGAAAATGGATTCTTTATGTATGATGGCCAATTAAAATCTATGCCGTGTTTAGTGGAAGATTATGTTTATGATGGGATTAATTTAACCCCCAAAGATCTGATCAACTGTGGCTTAAATAATTTGTTTGGAGAAATTCAATGGTTCTATTGTAGTACTGGTTCAGACGTAATAGATCGAGTGGTAACCTATAGTTATGTAGAATCTATAATGCATAAACGCCCTATCTGGACCACTGGTACTTTAAGTAGAACTGCGTGGGCGGATTCAGCGGTGTTTGATAAGCCTCATGCAACCTCTTTTGATCTTGCAGACAATGCTTCGGATGATGTTATTGGCAACACAGATGGTACTACTATATACTATGAACAGGAAACAGGGACCGATCAAGTGGATGCTGGTGGAGCCATCACAGCTGTTACTGCAAATATTCTATCGGGTGATTTTGATATTACTCAACGAAGAGGTGCTCAGGGAAAAGTAATAGGTATGCCAGATCTTAGAGGAGATGGAGAATACATCATGAAGATAAGAAGATTTATACCAGATTTTATTTCTCAAACAGGCGACACTCAAATAAGTTTAATTACTAAAAATTTTCCTAATGACAGTACCACAACTACCAACTTTACAATTGACGCTACAGATGATAAGGTGGATACACGCGTTAGGGCCAGATCAATCGCGCTTAAAGTATCAAATACCGCATCTGCACAAGATTGGAAATTAGGAACATTTAGATTGGACATACAACCAGACGGGAGAAGAGGATAATGGTCGCATTTTACAGCCAGGCAGATCAAGATATTTACGACGAAGGAGATCATTTTATACCTCAAGAACGATATAGATTAGGCAAGTTTAAAAATACAGTTGCTCCCATGCCAATCGATAGTACCCAACAAGTCACCCAAGAATTTGGAATACCTAACACTGGTGCATTTACCGGTGCAGGTGGGGCGATCACTGGACTAAGTGACTATGGACTAGATGAAAGTAATATGAAAATGTTTTATGACCAGAATGTATGGGATGGTTCTTCATGGGTGAACAAGCCGGTTAAAGGATACTATGACCCTGCTTCAAAGACTTATAAAACTTTGGAAGGAAAAAATATAGTACATGGTGGCCACTTTACAGGTGATCCTGATGAAGGAGATATTGAAGGCACAGGTTTTCAGTTCCCTAGTATAACTGGTGGAATTATTGAGTGGTTAAAAAATAAAGCTCTAGCTGCAAAAAAGAAAATAAGTGGCACTCTCACTGGTGGTAAAGATGAGGTAATAGATCAAACAATTGTGACCGGTACGAATCAAGAAGGAGACAAGTTGGGAATGACACAAGGAAGTGATCAAGGCACTACACAAGGCAGCCATTGGGATGCTGGAAATCAAGAACCTAGCGGACAGTATCAATTTGCTGATTATAACCAAGGCGGAAGAGTAGGTTTTCAAGAAGGGGGATGGAGTCCTGGTGTAGGAAGAGATGAGGAAGGATATCAATCCGATCATCCAAGTTTTGAAGGTGGTCAAGGTGATAAAAATAATCAAAGTAATACAGGAGGGATAACTAAGTTTGTAGACGATAAAAATGTAGTAGATGTTGATTGGAAAACTGTTGATCCAAGCATACAATTAAACCTAGACCGTTCAAAGTATTTGGCGCAACTTGATTTACTAGAGTCGATTAAAAACCAAGAACTAGAGGGACAGATAGGAGCAAGGCTTGGTCCAGTAGATTTTACTACGATGATCAACGAAGGTAATATTGGAAATACTAATGTAAACTATAACAATTGGTCAGCTAATTTTGACCCTAATGCACGTCTTCAAAACATAGGTTATGAAAACAATATTAAAGGATGGGATGTTGAAGGTTCGTATTACCCAGAGAACCAAAACCTTATGTTTAATATATCAAAAACTTTTAAACATGGGGGACTAGCAAGGATTTTATAATGGCAAAGATTGTACAATCATTAACCAGAGCTTCTGCTGAGTATGAAGAATCAACTTTTCAATCATTGGTTCGGGACCTTGACGGTATTATAACAAAATTAAATTCTTCCTTTCAGGAAGAAATGAAACAGGAGATAGAGGCTAAAAGCTTCTTTATAGAATAATGGGTGTAGTAAATGAGTATAAAATGTACGGAGTAACGAGTACCGCGGCCGAAGGACCTATTAACTTCTTTGGAACTACTCTTGTTCCCCCAGTAACAGGAGCGGCTACTCAAAACCCTTTAATTAATGAGACTTATATTGTTAAGTCGTTACATGTAACTAATAAGTCAGTGGGCAATACTCCTACTATAACCATTACTAATAATGGTTTTCAGGTCATTAATACTCAAACGCTAGCGGCTGCAACTAGTGTAGAGATTTTAACCAACCCCATGATAGTAGAAGGCGATACAGTGCTTTCATATACAACAGCCGGAACCGTGAGCGATGGGGTAGATATAACAATTAGTTACTTAAACATTAAAAAGGAGACAATAGACTAATGAATACACTAAAACCAACTAAAGTAGTAACGACTATAACTAATAAAAAGACTAACGAAGTCTATCAGACTGAAGAAGAGTGGAAAGCTAAGGGCATACTGGAAGAAGACATCCGAAGGGACGTAACAGTGCACATGCCAAGGCTTGATTTGTTCGGTAAAACAAAGTAAGTATAGGATTTAAGGCAAAATTATGGCGATATCAAGAATGCAAGAACCCCGACAATTATACGGCCTAGGAAAGCTAGTTAAGAAAGCTTTCAAAGGTCTCAAGAAGGTAGCTAAGAGTCCGTTGGGTAAGGCTGCTATTATCGGGGGTCTAGGTTGGGGCGCTAATAAATGGGGACCAGCCTCTGGATGGTTTAGTAGAATGACCGGCTCTGCTCCTGGACAAGGCATAAGTTCCTTTGCAAAGAAATGGTTTAACCCGTTCAACAAGGCGAACCCTTTATTGTATACCGATAATAAATTCAGTGGTAAAAAAGCATTTGGATTAGGCGCAGCAGGATTAATTGCAGCACCATTCATTCAAAAAGCTATGGGCTACGGTCCATATGAAGAAGTGGAAGAAGAAGTAGATGACTGGACAGTCACTCCCTCAAGTATTGCTAACATTAGAGCACAAGCAGTAAACCAAGATCCAAGTTTAGCTTTCTTACCTTCATCAAACTATGCTCAATCAGGATTCTATGCAGCTGATGGTGGTCGAGCTGGTTTAGTTAATGGCGGAGAAGCAGGTCAAGCACAGATGGAACAAATGTTAAGAGCAGAATACATGAAGTATAGAAACAGAGGTGGTACGATGCCTTATGAACAATTTAAAATGTTAGTAATGAGACAAGCAGAACAAGGCCAGATGCCAAATCAAATGATGGCAGCTGATGGTGGTAGAGCAGGATATCTATTGGGAGGAGAAATAGAAAAACAAGCAGATTTAATAGAAGGACCACAAGGAAATGAGGAGTTTAGTGAAACAGTTGTGGAAGAAGTAGGAGCAACAGATCAACAAAAAGCTATGGTGCATGACATGCTTCAAAGAGGAATGGATCATGCAACAATCGCTGAAGTCACAGGGTTAGACGAAGCAACTGTATTAAGTATTATTCAAGAGACACAAGTTATGGCACAAGGTGGTAGAGCCGGTTTTAAATGGGGTGGTAGTGAGGCAATAGATATAGCACCACTCGAAACTTATAACGTAGATGAAATCCAAGACATTGAAAAAGAAATAGGGGTAGGTCCAATGGCATCGGACCCAGAAGCTGGAGATGATATGAATCAAGTCATGGAATTCTTTTCTCTTAAACTATATGGTAAAAGTGTAGACCAATTAACTGAAGATGAATATTTAAATTTACAAGAATCTTTACCTGATTTAATGGGTCAAATGACTGGAGGAGACACCGAGTTCGCAGCCCAAGGTGGAAGAATGGGATTTCAAATGGGTGGTGACGATGAAGATGATACTACCTACAATCCTTATAGAGCAATGGATATGTATAAAAGAACACGTAGACAAGAAGGAGGGCTCATGGACCTGGGTGGCATGGAAAAAGATTATAGAGACGAAGGTGGATTTGTTGCTCTTGGTGGAGAAGAAAGAGCGGACGATGTTCCAGCTAGACTAAGTAAAAACGAATTCGTTTTCACAGCTGATGCAGTTAGAAACGCAGGTGGTGGAGACATTGATAGAGGCTCTGAAGTTATGCAGAACATGATGGATAACCTGGAGGCCGGTGGAGAAATTTCTGAAGAGTCACAAGGACTAGAGGGTGGAGAAGAAATTATGTCAGAAGAAATAATTGACGAATCTAATCCAGCTCAAGAAATGTTTGATACTTATGAACAATTACAATCGAGGGTAGGATAATGGCATTACCAGGATATTTACAAGACACGGGAACAGATTTAGCCAAACAAATGACGGGCACATATAGTGTCCCAATTGATACAACTAAATTTACAGGAAGACAGTTTGTTGCAGGGGAAGATCCATTACAAACATCCGCTATTGGAATGGCAACAGCTGGAGTGGGATCTTACGCTCCATATCTAAGTGCTGCTCAAACAGCTATAGGTCAAGCAGGAACGGCTGCTGGAGGGCTCGGTGCATTAACGGGAGCGACAGCATATCAACCTTTCATGTCTCCATACCAAACACAAGTTATTGATGAGACTTTAAGACAATATGATTTATCAAGAGGAGTAGGTGAACAACAGATTAAGGATGCAGCCGTAGCTTCTGGAAACTTTGGTGGCGGAAGAGAAGGTGCAATGCTCGGACAATACATGGGTGACACTTTAGCTAACCGAGCAGGAATTAGATCCGGATTATTACAAGAAGGATTTGGTCAGGCACAAAACGCAGCCCAACAAGCCTTTCAAAATCAACAAGCAATGCAAGGCGCGTACCAAGGTCTAGCGGGCCAACAGATGGGGCTATCTCAGTTCCAAAGAGCGGGAATGGGACAAGACATCGGGGCACTGGGACAAATGGGAGCTATAAGACAAGGCCTAGACCAAGCACGATTAACAGCTGATCAACAGATGCACCAAACAGCAGCTTACGAACCGTACGGAAGACTATCACAATATGCTTCAGGCATTACAGGTCTAGCTGGTGGTATGGCAGGACCTCAATACGCACAGCAAGGACCAGCTGATCCATGGGGTAGTGCTCTTTCAACTGCGTTAGGTGTTGGTGGACTGTTCAAGAAATTATTTTAGGGAGAACTATGAGAATTTTAAATAGACCAATGTTTAGATACGGTGGCCCTATTAAGGAAGGGATCATGCATGGTATGAAAAACGGTGGTCGAGCTGCGCTCGTAGGAAACCCAGTCTATCCTAAAACAGATGGCAGGGAACATCATGGTTTCGTTATACCGGCACTTTGGAGTCTAGGAGCAAGATTAGTTGGTGGTCAGGCTGTTAAAAAACTAGGTAGCGCGGCTGCAGGACAAGCAGCGAAATCTGTTCTTCAAGGAGGAACATCACAAACAGCCAAAAATGTGGCTACAAATGTAGCCGGTGCAGGAGCAACTGGCTGGAAAAATTTAGGAAAAAATTGGTTTTCAGGAGACCCACTAGTTAAAGGAAGTAAATGGGGATGGAAAACACTTACATCACCTACAGCAAATACATTGGCACAAAAAACAGTTAAGATGGCTATCTCTCCAACTTCTGTAATAGCTGGTGTGGCTTATTATATGTGGCCTGACGGCAAAGAGAGAACAACTCCACCACCACCAGGTAATATGATAGGCGCAGGTCCTTTACATGGAGCCAAAGATATACCACCTCCACAGCCAAAACCAAAATCACCAGAAGAGATGGCAGCCGAAGCGAAGGCAGCACGAACAGCTAAGCTTAATAAATATTTAGATACAATGGGCTATGACAAAGCTAAGAGTACCGCACTAGGAGACGCGTTAATCGATGCAAGTGCTATAGTTCAAGGAGCAACTGACGAAGCAGGCTCACTTAAAGATGCTGACTGGGGGAGAATGATTAATCAAGCGATCCAAACAACTAGCAAACGTCTAGACAAACCTGAACAAATTAGAGAAGCGGTTGGCTTAATGATGACTAAAGCTGATATCCAAAAAGATCTAGAAGACCCACAGGTTAAGAAGCATAGAGAGATGCAAATCAAAAAACTAGAAAAAGACTTAGAAGGAAACTCTTTTGCAGAAAATAAAGTATTAACGGCTAAAACTACACCGGGACAAGCGGGATATGATGCCGCTGTTGAATTGACTGAGGGTAAAAACTTTAAAGGTAATCTTATACCCCACACCGAATGGACAGAGGTACTGACAACGATGCAGGAGGACCCTGCCTCTGAGGGTTTAAATGAAAAACAACTTATTGAAAGCTATGTTAACGCCGAGATTGCAGGTAAAGGCTATCAGGATGGGCACTATACAGTGGGTGATAATTTAGTGGAAATCAAAGATTCTATAGTTATAAGCGTGGAGTAATGATCCATGGCCTCTAACTTTGATGTCTCAAAATACGTAAACAAAGCAGAAGATAACAACAAAATAGGTGTCTTTCAATCTATGCTGGCAGGTGTAGGTTCCGGTTTAATTGCAATTCCAAAAGGTTTATTTTCTTTGGGCGCAAGTCTTATGGACTTGGGTGTCAACAGTGGTAAGGCTGCTGAAGTAGAAAGATGGTTCGATGATCTTACAGAGTGGGATGAGAAGGCAGAAGCAACTGCTGCAGGAAAACTTACAGAACTGTTAGTTAACATAGGTGTCCCAGGAGGATATGGATTCAAATTAGGAAGTGGTCTTGCAAAGCAAGCTATGATCGCAAAGAAAGGTGGAAAATATTTAAAACTTGATAACCCTGCATTAAAGAAAGGGGTTAAGCAAGCAGTAGAATTAAATGCTAGAGGTAAAACAAATCAATTCATAGCCGGTGCTTTAGCCGGTGGTGTAGGTGAAGGAGTCTTTGTTGGTGATGTCCAAGACATTGGTAGCTTTGGAGATTTACTGGGTGGTCCAACAGAAATAGATAGAGGAGATGATCCTGATGCCGCACGAGATATATTAAACAGGGTTAAGTTTGGGACTGAAGGAGCACTCTTCACTGGAGTTATAGGTGGAGTAGGAAAAACAATTGGCAAACTTACAAATAGAAATAAAAAATTAGATATCAATAACGATGAGCTCGATGGCTGGATAGACAAAGTAGCATCATGGTTTAGATCTAGAAGTGCAAAGACTCCAGAGTTCTTTGAACTAGAGACAGGACAGATTGGTAGAAGAGGGGCCGATGCCTTAAGAGCTAAAAATGTATCTAGAGAATTAGATAAAAATATTGATGCAGTCTTTCCTGCATGGAGAACCATAGGTAATAGTGTGGCCGCTAAGGAAAGAAACAAACTTCTAGCTCAGGTTAATGATCTGTTGCTTACAGGTAATCCTTCATACGATGACATGGGAAAAGTAGTTTTCCCTACACTAGATCAAACTAAAAAAATGGCACTCGTTAAAAGATTAAAAGAATTAAAAATGGATGACGAAGTCATCACCGATTTGTTTGGAAACTTATCCAGCATCAGAGGTAAGTGGGCTGAACTATTTGAGAATCTTGGTGGAACATTAAGAGGTGAAGACCTTACAAGTTTTAAAAAATTATTTGGTAAAAAGTTTACCGACTATCTAGGTTCTACTTACGATGTCTTTATCAATGACTCTATACTTCCATGGCTTAGATACAAACCAACCGCTGAAGCAGTGGACAATGCTAAAAAAATGTTTATGCAGAGCGCTGAAGAAGCAGGTAAACCTATTACTGATCTTCAAGCAGAAAGATATGTACAAAATATTCTAGAGACAGCTGCACTTCCTAAAGGTTTTAAAATGGACAGAGCATCCGATGCTATCTTTAAAGTGCCAGATTTTTTTATCAACAGAACTGCATTAAATGATGCAGCAAAGGATGCTTTTAAGGGTCGAATAGTTGTTTCACAGCTGGCAAAAGAAGGAGATAGAAAAATTATAGATGAATTACTAGGTAAAACTAAAAATCCTATGCAAACTATTCTAGCTGGGACCTCCAAGCTGTCTTTAATTACTCGAAGAAATGAATTTTTTGATGACCTGGTTAAAAAATCAGATCAACTTAAAGCAGATGGTAAGCTCCCTATGTTTGCTGACAGTGAAGAAGAAGCACTCATGTTATTTGGCAGACAAAAAGTTAAACGAATTGATATTGATCTTGGAAAAAAATTACAGGTGGGAGAATTCAATCCTTTAAATGGTAAGTATGCTCCTGAAGGAATAGCAGATGCGTTAGCTAAAACCTCTAATACTATAAAAGATTTAGGGGTCGCAGAGAGAATGTATTACAGCTTTGCTTTGTATCCTAAAGCAGCATCACAGATTGCTAAAACAATTCTATCACCCATAACTCACTTAAGAAACTTTATAAGTGCAGGAGCTTTCTCTGCTGCAAATGGAATCATACCACTGTCCGATCCTGCTGCAGTTAAACAAGCGTACCAGGCACTACAGACAGGATTAAAAGGAACACGAATGCAAAACGATTTGTATGAAAAACTTTTAGAACTTCAAGTCGTGAACAGTAACGTAAGACTGGGAGATCTAACTCGACTGATGGAAGACGTAGGCTTCGGTGCTAGTATGACCGGGGAAAAGGGAATGAGAATGTTACTTAGACCTTTACAAAAAATAAAAAACGTTGGACAGGATTTGTACACAGCTGAAGATGACTTCTGGAAAATATTTTCATGGGCTATAGAAAAGAAAAGACTTGAGACAGCTTTCAATAAAGTAGGAATGACCAGAGGAAAATGGTTTAAGAATGCCGCAGGAGAAGAAGTAAGGTTTACAGAAGAGTGGCTAGAAAAAGAAGCAGCAGACATCGTTAAGAATAATATTCCCAACTATTCTTACGTATCAGATTTTGTTAAGGGCTTACGTAAATGGCCTATTGGAAACTTCGTATCTTTCCCTGCAGAAATTGCAAGAACAGGAGCTAACATTGTTAGACGAGGACTCAGAGAGATCAACGAGACTATTACCTTAGCTGATGGCACAGTAGTAAAACCTTTCCAAACCATTGGATATACTAGACTATTTGGCTTTGGTGTTACAACAACCGCGGTACCACTGGCTACAGTGGCAGGCTTCCAGGCACTATATGATGTAACCGATGATGAAAGAGAAGCAATCAGAAGATACGTAGCAGACTGGTCTAAGAACTCAACGATCCTTCCGATCAAAGATAAAAAAGGAAACTTTAGCTATATAGATTTCAGTCATGCTAATGCTTACGATACTTTAACAAGACCGATTCAATCTGTCATCAATGCAGTAGCAGATGGTAGAACAGATGAAGATGGTATCATGGATGATTTTTTATTAGGAATGATGACAGGTATGAAAGAGTTTGCTTTACCATTTGTTTCAGAATCTATTTGGACTGAAGCAGTCGTAGATCTTATAGGAAGAGGTGGAAGAACAAGAGATGGATTCGAAGTTTATAGTGAAGCAGATAATCCTGGAGACAAAGCTAATAAAATGTTTAAACATTTAGTCAAAGCAGTAATGCCTTTCTCTGCACCTCAACTAATAAGATTAGATAAATCATTAAAATCTGTGGATGTTTTAGAAAAAGGTAAGTTCGATAAGTACGGACAGACATATGAATTTGGTCCAGAGTTTGCGGGACTGTTTGGTTTCAGAGGAGTCCAAGTAAATCCAGATCGGACAATGAAGTTTAAAGTAGCCGACTATCAAAAAGGAGTTAGACAATCAGGTGCCTTGTTCACAAGAAATACATTAAGAGGTGGGCCTATTTCTCCAGCTGAAATTGTAGATGCCTACATCAATGCTAACCGATCTTTGTTTGGCGTAAAGAAAAATTTAAAAGCAGACATGGATGCTGCCAGATTATTAAACATAAGTGAAGATGCTTTTTATTCGGCACTAGGTAGAGTTTCTAATGTAGAAGTAAACGCCATTGATCAAAATATTTTTAGACCTTATGAAATTTCAATGAATGTAAGAAGAGCGTTCGTAGAAAACGCAGCGAGGCTGGGCCTACCTGATCCATTACAGGGAGCATGGGGAGCTATTGGGCAAATACAAAATAAGTTATCCAGTCTTCCACTAAGCCTTGGAAAATTCCCAGATTTCCCTAATCCAATAGCCACTAGAACGGAGACAGGCCAAGAAGTAGCACCTCCTTTATCCTTAAATCTACCTAATGTAGAGGCTCAAACACTCGCAGCGGCAGGACAAGGTAATCAATATTCGGCCTTGACAACCAAACAAAAACTCGATTTACTATTCCCACGAGGTTAATATAAATCACATGGCAAAAGGCAACAACGCACTCCAGAAGATCGAATCTCATGAGAAGTTATGCAGAATTATGCAGAAACAAACTCATGATAAGATCCTTAAATTAGAGAATCAAATCAATAGGATAGAGAGTATTCTATTAGTTTCTGTAGGTGCATTGATCACTGGAATGGGGTATGTTATTTTTACCTTAGTATTTTCCCAATAAAACTATGAAATTATCCAAAAATTTTAGCTTGGCTGAGCTCTGTAAGTCCCAAACAGCCACAAGGATGGGCCTTGATAATAACCCTAGTGAGGATGAGCAGGAGAACCTAAGATTGCTCTGTGAGAGGGTCCTACAGCCCGTTAGAGACCATTTTAATCACGTAGTTACCATTTCCTCGGGTTATCGCAACGAAATCCTGTCAAAAAAGATAGGTAGTTCAAGCAAATCTCAGCATTGCAAGGGAGAGGCGGCGGATTTTGAGATATTTGGGGTCCCAAACAACGAGGTTAGTGATTGGATTAAGGAAAACCTTATGTTTGATCAATTAATACTCGAGTATTTTGAACCCGGCCAACCTAATTCGGGATGGGTGCACGTGAGTTATAAGAAAGAAATAAATAGTAATCGAAAGGAATATTTAATGGCTATAAAGACGAATGGAAAAACAGAATATAAGCCCGTCCTCGGACTCTCAACTGACCGTTACGTAAAATAGGAAAAATTTTTAGAGCAAGTTTTTTTTCACTCTCCTATATTTTATAGGATTAAATCCAGGCCTTTAATTCTTCACCCATTATTTTAGTGGCTATATCAATTTTCTTTTTTAAAGCTTTAACAATTCTTTCATCTACAGTATTCTCACACATAATATCAATATAGGTCATTGGCTTAGTTTGACCAATTCTGTCAATTCGTGCTTCCGACTGTTGACGCTTTTCGAGGTCATATCCATTAGAATAATAAATCATGGTAGATGCGGCAGTTAAAGTAATTCCATATCCACCAGTTTGAGTCGTTCCCACAAAAAATCTAACTTTATCTTCTTCTTGAAATTTTCTAATGTTTTCTTGTCTTTCACTTTGTGGAGTAAGTCCATAATAATCCACACAACATCCTTCTCCAAATTCTTTAGTAATGGCTGCAATAATTTTATTTACATCTTTTTGCCAATGCGCCCAAATTACAACTTTACCTTCAATCTCCCACAATAAATCTATTAGTTCTGAAATTCTATTACTAGCTATATCTCGAGTAACACCATCATCTGCAGTAAAATGGCCACATGTAATTTGTTGAAGTCTCATTAATTGAGTTAAGACTGTGGCAGTTGTCATTATTTTTCCATCCATCTGAGCTAATGCTAAATGTTTCATTTGTTTATATATTTTAAGCTGATCGGGACTTAATTGAACAATTCTTTTCATAAAAGTTTTAGCAGGTAAATCTAAACATTCATCTTTTAAAACTCTATACGAAAAAGGTTTTAATTTATCAGACAGTTCTTCGAGATGTCTGTATCCCGTTATAACTTGAACTGATCTTCCACCAAAGTTAGCTGTTTTCATAACAGCGTACCTCGTTCTAAAAGAATAATAAGAACTGTGCCCTAATAATTCCCGGCTTAAAAAATCACATTGTTTGTACAAATCTAAAGGAGATTTAGTAACTGGAGAACCTGTAAGAATTCTTCGATACTTAGCAAAAGGAGCAAGTGAACAAATGTTTCTAGTTCTTTTTGCTTCCGGGTTCTTAATAGTAGTACTTTCGTCCACTGCGAATAGGGTATTATGACATCTTATAAATCGTGCTGCAAACTCTAAGCCTTTTTTAGTGGAAAAAGCTTCCACGTTCATAACTAAAATATGTAAATCATGTCCAGGTTCAAACAACGTGTCTAAATGACGTTGTTGTTTCTGGTTAATCATTGCTTGCCAAAGAACCGGGGAACAGGGAATATGATCCACTAAATGAGTAGGAATTTCTTGTTCATACCAAGTTTTAACCACTCCTTTTGGTGCCACAATTAGAACACCATAGATTTTTCCAGCATCATATAGCATTGCGATATTGTCTATTAGAACTTTTGATTTACCGGTACCCATCTCCATAAAATAGGCAAAATAAGATTTGTCCCAAGACATCTCTAATGCTTTGAGTTGATGTGCGTATGGCTTTGTTTTAAATTTATAATTCATCTCAACCTATCCTAATAACCCCCACAGTTTCCGTGCACGTACTTCTGCAGGAGCAAAGGCTCCGAGGCTACCCCTACCATAACGGGGGTCACAGCTTGACGTACAGGGAATAGCGCGAGGCATTATTTGGACGCCGGTCCTTTTCAATTTTTTAATTTTGTTCATTTTTATTTTTTCTTTCTATTGACATTTATATATAGGATGTTATATGAATTGTCAATGCCAGAAAGTATAAAAGATGAAAATATTGTATATGTGCTCCAGGAACTTCCTGGAACTAAGGCAGGTGCACCTAAAATAAATATTATGAGTGCATCTAAATACGGAAAATTTAAATTTTTACTACCTGAATTTTCTCAAATAATATTTTCGCCAGGTCCTTTAATTTTTAAACTTAGGAATCTGTTAAAAGATTACACAGTAGAAGATTATCTTTTATTAACAGGAGATCCAGCAATTATTGGAGTTGCCTGTTCTATAGTATCTGACATGACCGGTGGTAAATATAGTCTGTTGAAATGGGATAAACAGGACCGAATATATTATCCTATTAAAATAAACCTACATGAGAAAGGAGAAGTCAATGAATAATATTGATTTTGAACAAGACCAACGAGAAGATCTGGATTCAGTAAATGAAGCCAAGTCATTATCAGACCAGGTTGTAAAACTAAAAAATTTAGAGGACGAGCTGGTTTTAAAAGAAAAAGAGTTTAAAGAACTCAAAAGAAAAGTAGAACTAATGTCGGGGGAAGTTATTCCTACCATGATGCAAGAAATGAATATTTCTACTTTAAAACTAGCTGATGGATCATCAGTAGAAGTTAAACCAATTTACGGTGCTTCAATCTCTGCTGCAAATAAAGAGAAAGCATTTGAATGGCTTCGAGATAACGGCCTAGGAGATCTTATTAAAAATGAGGTCACTGTTGCCTTTGGTCGTAACGAAGATAACAAGGCATCGCAATATGCGGTCCTTGCGCAAGGTCAAGGGTACGAACCCGTCCAGAAGTTAAAGGTCGAACCCATGACACTTAAAGCATTGGTCAGGGAGCGTATCGAATCTGGACAGGATATGCCCTCTGATCTTTTTAACGTGTTCGCAGGCAACCGAACCAAATTAACAAGGAAACAATAACAATGAACCAAGTAACAGAGAAAAAGTCTGCACCACTTCCAACAAATGTGTTTGAAGAAGATGCAGCAAAAGGTTTGGGCAATATAGGTCAACAAGACTTAGCTCTTCCTTTTTTAAAAATCCTTGGACAACTTTCACCGGAAGTTAATAAACGTGATGGTAAGTATGTCGAAGGTTCAGAGCCAGGAATGATTTTTAATTCTGTCTCTGGGGACTTGTACGATGGTGTTAAAGGCATAGATGTAATTCCATGCTTTTATAAACTGGAGTACATTGAATGGAAAGATAGAGGAGAGGGTCCAGGAGCGCCAGTGGCAATCTATGATTCTTCTTCTGATATCATGTCTAAAACAAAACCAGATGCAAATTATAAAGATAGATTACCGAGCGGTAATTATATTGAAAAAACTGCATCACATTTTGTAATTGTGTTAGGCGAGAGTCCATCGACAGCTTTGATTTCTATGAAATCTACTCAATTAAAAATTAGTAGAAAATGGAACTCAATGATGTCTGGAATAAAGATGAAAGGTAAAAACGGGTTATTTACCCCAGCATCTTTCAGCCACATTTACAGACTAAAAACAACTCAAATGTCCAACGATAAAGGGACATGGTTTGGTTGGGAAGTCAGTAAAAACAGTCCTGTAACTGATACAACTTTGTATAATCAAGCTAAAACATTTAGTGAAAGCATAGCCAAAGGCTCTGTGAAAGCTAAACATGGCGAAGATAAACCAAAGGAAAGCATTATCTAATCCTTAAAGGATGTTGTGCACAGTGTGGGCCTGGAGGGAGACTGAAAGGCCCGCATGATCAGTTATGAATAAAAAATATATAAAATTTTTTGATGGTTATCGTTTGGCGTATGGACTCGCAGACTTTGAGCACGAAGAAGCAAAGGTCGACCCAGAAAGCGGAAAGAAGAAGCCAGTATACAGATGGAACTATGAACCTCTTACCGAAGAGATTTATCAATCTCATTTAGAAGGAAAAATTTCAATTGGAATTCAACCTTGTAATGAAGACTCAGAAGCAAGACTAGGTGTTATAGATGTCGATCCAAAAGATTATGATAATTTTAATAAAAAATTTTTTATAGATATAATACAAGACTATGAGTTACCGTTAATACCTATTGAATCTAAAAGTGGTGGTTTACATTTATGTTTATTTATGGATCACTTTACGGACGCTAAAGCCATTAAATCTTTTCTAACTAACTTACTTCCCCTATTTAAATTAAAACCTAACAACGAAATTTTTCCTAAACAAACAGAACTTACACGCGAAGAAGAAACTGGTAAATTAAAACCAGGTCAATTTATTAATTTACCATACTATGGAGGTCAAAGACGAGCCTTAAATACAGACGGCACATTATTTGAACTCGATAAATTTTTAGAACTAGTAGAAGCAAATCTAGTTTCTAAAGATCAATTAAGAACTATTACCGAGAACATAGATAAAAAAATATACGAAGGAGCGGATAGTGATCTTATGGATGGTCCACCTTGTCTAGCGGATATATCTAAAATATCTAATAAAGAGGGCTTCGATGGCAAGGATAGATTTATGTATAACTACCATGTCTTTGCGAAGATGAAGTATCCCGATGGTTGGGAACAAAAAGTAAAAAATGCTCCGGTAAAATTTTTTGAGGAGAGACATGCAAATGCGTGGGATGATAAAATATTAGCAGCAAAATTAAAGTCTTGGAAAAGATCAGACAAGGGTTACACATGTACTCAAAGTCCTCTCAGTGACTTTTGTAAAAAAGGCATCTGTGTTAAAAAAAGATTTGGAGTACTTGCAGGATCTAAAGGATCTTATCCAATATTAACTAATTTAAGAAAGATAGAAATATTTGAAGAACCAGAATATGAATTTGATGTGACTAAGCCAGACGGGATTGCGACAGCTACTGTCTTCTGTAGATCTATTGAACATTTAAATGACCAACGTAAACGTAGAAATGCCATAGCAAAAGCTGCAGGATTTCTACCCCCTCTTATTAAAGGGGACGAAGAACAAAGAGTTATGGACGACTTATATAAAACACAAAAGGCTGTTTCCCCACCAATAGGAACTTCTCCTAAAGAAAAATTACATGACGTTTTACATACAAAGATACACGGACCAAAAGCAAGTAATGATGCAGCATTTAAAAGTGGATCTGTTCTAATAGAAGGAGAGTATGCCTATTTTAAATTTGATAAATTTTATGACAGACTCAAGTCGAAAGATTGGAAATATAAAGAAGAAAAGACAGGACGTATGATGCAAGTCATTTATGAAACCTGTGAGATACAGTTTCTAGATCAAAAAAGATTTCCGTCTAAAGAAGCCGGAAGATATAACGCATCAGTAAAAAACGTTGTACAAATAAATATTAAATCCTTTGAGGAAGTTCCAATCTACCATAAAAAAATAAAACATATTACGGAGATTATATGATCAGTAGAAAAATATACGGGCCTCCGGGAACAGGGAAAACAACTAAACTTATTAAGTATGCAAAAACTTTTTATAAACTAGGAACTCCTTTAGATAAAATAGGTTACTTTGCATTTACAACTAAAGCAGCAACTGAAGCTATTAATAGAATGTTGGATGCATATCCAAAACTACATCGTAAAAATTTAAAACATTTTAGAACTCTGCACTCTCTAGCATTTAATAGACTTGGGATGAAAAAAAGTGAAGTTATGCAGGACGAACATTATGCAGATATTGGTAGAAAATTAGGGATAGAGGTTACTATTTATTCAGATGGTCAAGAGTCCACAGGGTTTGTAGATTCAGACAGTGAATACTTTAATTTAATAAATGCAGCTAGAATTAAAGGCATCCCTATTGAAGAAGAATATAATACCGGGATGTATTCCTACGAGCTAGAAAAAAATTTATTACATATTCTAAGTGCCGAATTAGATAATTATAAAGCCTCTTTTAAGCTACGGGATTTTACTGACATGATCGAAATATTTAATGTGGCAGAATTGTGTCCAAAATATGACGTAGTTTTTATTGACGAAGCTCAAGATTTATCGCCCGTACAGTGGAAAATGGTAGATATTATAAGGCAAAATTCCAAATATGTTATACTAGCCGGGGACGATGATCAAGCTATTTATGGTTGGGCAGGTGCGGATGTTAAAAAATTTCAAGATATTCCGGCTAAAAAAGACATTATTTTGCCACAATCGTACAGGGTTCCTAAACATGTTCAAGGTATAGCAAATAAAATTTTAGAAAGAATTCCAGACTCTAGAAGAGTGAAGAAGTCGTGGAAAGCACGAGACGAAGAAGGTTTTATAGACTACATTACTTCAATTGAAGATGCGCCATTACATAAAGGAGATTGGTTAATACTAGCCAGAACTAACGATAGGCTAAATAAAGTTAAATCAACTCTGCGAGACATGGGAATTTATTTTCAAATTAAAGGTAGAAAAAGTTTTAAGGCTACTTTGTTTAGAAGTATTCTAAACTACGTCCGATGGCAAAAAGGAGAATTGTTGTCTTTGCCCGAAGTAAAAGGTGTATTGGAATATAGTCCATTACTTGTGTTGGAAGACCCAACCGAAGAAAGACTTTACGATTTAAAAGAATTACAATTTGACCCTCGTGCACCTTGGTATGATATATTTACAGTAGATTCAGAAGAATGTTTATATATCAGAGAAATGTTGAGGCATGAAGAAAAATTATCTCAAGATGCGAGGGTTCAATTATCTACAATACATTCTGCCAAGGGGGGAGAAGCACCAAATATTTTACTTATTTTAGACAACACTAAAACAATAAGAGAAGCATCAGAAAAAAGTCTAGCGAAAGAAGATGAAGAAAACAGGGTGTGGTACGTAGGCGTCACAAGAACATCACAAAATTTATATATTATGACAGCTAAAAAGGAGGCTAACGGTTATGACATCGAAAGTTTGGGATAAACAGATCGGAGGATCACATTATCAAAAATATAAAATTCAACCCAGTAAATTTGTAGTGGAGAATGAGTTGCTTTATCCGGAAGGTTGTGCTATCAAATACATATGCCGACACCGGCTGAAAGGAAAGAAACAAGATTTGGAAAAAGCTATTCACTTTATAGAAATGATTATTGAAAGAGATTATGGAGATCACACATATGAAAGTCAGGTCTTTGAATCTAAGGGGGATGATGGAACCAAATAATCCTATTCCTGATTATATGTTATTGTTTACTATTCTCTGTCTGTATTGTTTTTTGATGTTAGGAAACTTATGAAAATACCAAAGTTTGAAGCCCAAACAGAATGGGTAAGGCCAACAGAATTTCCAGACCTAAGACACGTAGATGAAATTGCAATTGACTTAGAGACGAGAGATCCCGACTTAATTAAAAAAGGATCGGGCTCTATTATTGGGAATGGAGAAGTGATTGGGATTGCAGTTGCAACAAAACATTACAAAGGATATTTTCCAATTGCCCATGAAGGTGGTGGTAACATGGACAGGGTTAAAGTTTTATACTGGCTCAAAGATATTTTAGAATCTTCTTCTACAAAAATTTTTCACAATGCAATTTACGATGTCTGTTGGTTAAAAAAGATGGGATTTAAAATCAATGGCGACATTGTTTGTACTATGATTGCTGCAGCCATCACGGATGAAAACAGATTTCGTTATGATCTTAATAGTTTGTCCTGGCACTATCTAGGCTACGGTAAAAACGAAAGAGCATTAGCAGAAGCAGCCGAAGAATGGGGTATCGATCCTAAAGCTGAGATGTACAAACTTCCTGCTATGCATGTTGGATCTTATGCAGAACGAGACGCAGAAGTAACTCTTGGTCTATGGCAAGAACTAAAAAAAGAAATTATCAATCAGGACCTAGAGGACATATTTGATTTAGAAACAGAACTCTTTCCATGTCTAGTTGACATGAGATTCAAAGGCGTAAGGGTTGATATTGAAAGAGCTCACGCAATGAAGACCGAGTTTAAAAAAGCAGAACAGGAATTATTACATAAAATAAAAGGAGAAACAAATATTGACACACAGATCTGGGCTGCAAGAAGTATAGCAAATGTTTTTGATATGTTGAGACTAGAATATCCACGCACAGAAAAAACAGCAGCACCATCCTTTACTAAAAATTTTTTACAAGAACATAAACATCCCGTGGTTAATATGATTGCAAAAGCAAGAGAGATTAACAAAGCCCACACAACTTTTATAGATTCTATTTTGCGTTATGAACATAACGGAAGAATCCATGCAGAAATAAATCAACTTAGAAATACAGGAGGAGGCACGGTAACTGGAAGATTTTCTTATCAAAATCCAAACCTCCAGCAGATTCCTGCAAGGAACAAGGATCTGGGACCTAAGATTAGATCATTATTTATTCCTGAACAAGGACATAAATGGGGGTGTTTTGACTACTCACAACAGGAACCACGCCTAGTAGTTCATTATGCATCTTTATATAAACTACCTTCAGTCTATGATGTGATTGACGCGTATACAAATGATTCGAGTGCTGACTTCCACCAGACTGTGGCTGATATGGCAGAGATTCCTAGATCGCAAGCAAAAACTATAAACCTTGGATTGTTCTATGGGATGGGAAAAGCTAAGCTGCAGGCAGAACTTGGAGTTTCTAAAGAAAAGGCAGCAGATCTTTTTAATCAGTACCATGCTAAAGTTCCATTTGTTAAACAACTAATGGAGAAAGCATCCAACAGAGCCCAGGACAGGGGACAGATAAGAACTCTTCTTGGCAGACTATGCAGGTTTCATTTATGGGAACCAAATCAGTTCGGGATGCACAAGGCCATGAGTCATGAAGATGCACTCAAGGAACATGGACCAGGGATTAGACGGGCATATACTTACAAAGCTTTAAATAAATTAATTCAAGGATCAGCTGCTGACATGACAAAAAAATCTATGTTAGAGCTTTATAAAGAAGGTATTATACCACATATTCAAATACATGATGAACTAGCTGTGTCTATTACCGGAGAAGAAGAAGCTAAAAAAATTATTGAGATTATGGAGAATGCTGTTACACTTGAAGTACCCAACAAAGTCGACTATGAAGTAGGAGATAATTGGGGAGACATATATGATTAACCAGGAGGAAACTATGGAAAAAGTAAAACAATTATGGGCGCTGGCTGTAGCTAATAAAAAAATAGCTATCGGTGCAGTTGTTGCCATTATTATAATTATTAGCTTAATTAACTAGTAGATTATGATCTATGGCTTATCTCAACGCTAACATACCGATCATAGAATGTTACGTCAGAGGTAACTACCTACGCGATCAAAAAGATTCCCACGATAAGTATTTTGAATGTGTGGTATTTGGAGTGAGCTCCTTACCTAAGCAGGTCCCTTTATTTCATTATTTAATGACGGATGGGGGCCTTTGGTGGAGAGCTCCTATATCCGCTTTCTGTACAAAACCAGGGGTAAAAGAACTTCCATTAAATGAGCTGGTAATGTGGGACTCTTTCAGTTATAACTTTGGTGTTACAACTTTTTATCAGTTGGCTGGATCTAAGATGTCATACATTTCCAGACGCAAAGTTAAAAGGGAAGGAACATACTTATTCACCATTGATTGGTGCGCGGGGGATTATAATGATCTAAATTTCGGCTACTCCGAAAAACCCGATCAACATAAGTGCGGTCATGTAATAGAATTAGATGATGGTAATTATGCGATACAGCCAAACAATCGATTAAGGGCATTTGATCCTTCTCTGGCTGCAAATCCATCAGAACCATTAATAAACAGACTAGTCAACACTAAGACATGGTCGGTTGAAAATACTTCAAAGTGGATTACAGACGAGCATGAGGAAGGTAGTTATGACTATCACTATTCTTCTTTAGAGGGTAAAACAAATAAAAAGAATAGTTGGGGAATTATAGATAAAAAAAATGACTGAACGTTGGTGTAAAAAATGTAATAAAATGTGCCACTGCACACAAGCAGGTAGTGAGGAAGAATGCACTAACTGTGACTGTGGCAGTAGAGAAGAAGACTCTACCTATGAAGGTGGTGGTGTGGTCGTTGATGACACACAAGAATGCGAATCATGTCAATAATTAGGAGGGATATGAATAAACTATTTTTAATGGCGATATTATTTATTTTTGTAAGCGCTTGTTCAATTGGACCTAAATGTACTTACACACAAGAAGGAACAAAAATTGAATCTTGGATTTGGTTTTATGGGAAAGATAAACCGGCAGACTTAGATAAAATGAATTGTAATTAATATGAATGATAAGATTATTACTGCACTCTTGGCTATTCTCATCGCCCTCTCTGGCTGGAGTCTCACGACCACAGTTGGGCTTAAGTCGGATGTTGCAGTTCTTAAAGAAAAAGTATCGGGAGTTGAAAATGAAATTCAGGACTTTAAAAATCTTAAGGGCAAGAAGAAACGCAAGAAAAAGAATAAGAACAACTGAAAAAATGGTACAGGCTTTGATAATTGGCCTAGCATTGGTGCTGGTTCTTTTAGTTGGATGTGAAAACAGAGCAAGGCATTCCTTAGAAATAACCGAACCCACAGATCATACTTCGGGAGATGATGGAGGCAAAGTTAAATACAAAATTATTTGGGGAAGTACAAAACATAAGGATTAAGTATGCTTTTAGGCTATAGACTTCTAATCATTGCAGCAATTGCATATTTATATTATATACATTATATGGAGTGTATTTAATGAGTAAACAACCTTTATCGATATCAGACGAAGCCAAAGTTCAAATGCCTATGAAGACCGTAGCCAGTCTCATCACGCTGGTCGCGATCGGAACCTGGGCTTTTTTCGGCATCCAGGAGAAATTAAATACACACGCTACTAAACTACAAATTATGGAGAAGGATCTCGAAATGAATTCAGAGTTCAGAATAAAATGGCCTCGTGGATTACTCGGATCCTTACCCCGCTGATTCAGAACAATTTATGTTAATTGAGGAATTATATAAACAAACAGATAAACTTCAGGAACGTGTTGACTCAATGTTACATAATGAAGTTAATATTTCAGCTTTAACTAAAGCTGTAGAAAAGCTACAAGTAGATGTAGAAAAATTAAAAGATAAACAAAGAGAATTTGGAAATGGGAGTAATCATTAATGCCTAGCGAAATAATTATTTGCGTAGCACTTTGCATGTTCATGGACGGAAAATTAGTCGAGCACACATACCAAAGCTCAATGTCAGAATGTTTAAAAAATAAGAGGATCGCGGAGCGCACGATCCAGCCGGAGCGCGTTCAATTTGCTTGCGGTAATGACATTGAAGCTGAAGTAGAATACATAGAAGAAAAAGGACAGACTGAGGGACGTACCAGAATCATACGAGTCATAGAACATGGTTATGAAAACGATGAATATGGTAGTAGATATTAGTGAATAAAAAAGCTTATGCTTTTTTTCTTAAAAAGAATAGAAAACGAAAGAAGCAAAACCCAGTAGCACGCGCATTAAATTTCTTTACACCTAGTGTAGTTCCAGATAAAAAGAAGTATGACAGAAAAAAAATCAAGAGGACCATTTTGGAACACCTTAGAAGTTAATGCCCAAGTGGTTAACGGCAAATGTCCTTTCTGTAATATGGACGGGGTATTTGTTTCTATTCACAAAGCTATATTTAGATGCATCACATGTGGCTCAGACGTAGAACAAAAGATAAATGGAAAAATTAGCTATATACCCATAGGTGGAAAGATAGTGATGCAAGACACTCGAGATCTTAATAAAAATGGGTAAAAAAGGCGCTTACGGTGTCAATACCTATCGTGAAAGAAGCAGAAAAAAGATTGGACGCCATAAAAAGCGCATGAATAAACACGAAAAACGGGGATATAAAAAATCTCGTGGACAAGGCCATTGACAAACCTCTCATAATATCCTATATATACAGCATGAAAGAAAAAGAAATAATAATAAAACCAAGACGTATTACTTCTAAACAATACTCCACATTATTATTAGAATTAAATCTCGTTCTGGAAGCATGGAAACCATACGCTAAACTAGAACTCAAAGCTCCGGGCCTTAAAAAAATATTAGGATGGGGACGAAAAAGACATGACGAAACTAAGTGACTAAAGTTTATATAATACTTTTAATTAGTAACATGTATGTATTGGAACCTTCTAATATTACACTACAACAAGGGTTTTTTTGTGGAGACTATGGCGACATACTCCGAGTACAATTGTCTGATTATAACGCAGAACAAAATCGCTGGATTCTAAAAGATGGAAGGGGGGATTTCTTCGGAGTAATGTGTGAATAAGTTACTATATATAGGGAATGAGCAACACCCTATATATCAAATTTTTAATGCGAAAGCTAATCCAGTACCTGGAAACAGGGAAACAAAAAGAAGCCAAAAAATTTATTAAAAAAATTATGGAAGAATTAGATAGATGATATTTCTCTACAGCTATAGCTCATAGCAATTTTATTATCATTAACATATTTATACCCCAGCTTTGAAATAATTTTTACAGATTCAGTATGCGCAGCCCTAGAGCATTCATACCAACTATCAAATTGCTTTGGAAACTTCATAGGTGGCAGACATGCCGCAGGACCCCCTGCAAACGAACACACCCATATTAATAATATAAATTTAGTCATTGACACCTATTGTAAATTATGAGATAAATCCCATATATGAAACCTAAATTAACAAGGAGAAAGTACAACCTATGACTGACATAAGCAAGTATAAAAATGTATCCTTATCTCATAAGACATATAATCTTATAGACGAGATACGTAAGAAGATTGTTCCGAACGCAGTGTTAAGCCGTTCACAGACAATCAACATTTTAGTAAACGAGAAAGCGAAGAAGTTAAATGGCAAAGCCAAATCACAAAGTTAAAAAGATAATTTGTCCACGTTGTAAAGGTAATGGGTATATTAAAATACCCCATGAATCTGTTGATAACCTGGAGAAATCTGTTATTGCTCAATGCACTATGTGCGAATCAGAAGGAGAGATTGATGAACTTGAAGATCGGAATATTCCTCAGTTTAATGACGATCCTGAACGGATGCACTGAATTTGCTATGTTAAGTAGCATTGGAGGTGTAGCTGTGAGCCATAACGCATATGCAAAAGCATACAGCGGAATGGATTTTTTAACTATTATTAATACGGAGAAAGATATTAAAACTCATATATATGAAACTATTCGACATGATGACTGACGAAGATATAAAAAGACTCAACGACGAGAATAAAAAATTAAAGAAGAGAGCAGAAGAAGCTGAAGGAGAGAACACAATCATAAAAGGAATTGGTCAAAATTCTCCAGAGATGAAAGCCCTGCAGAAACAAAAAGAATATTTGCAGGCGCAATGCCGTAAAGCAGGACGGGCTTTAATAGAACTTAATAACAAATACGACGAGAGTCTGAGCCAGGTTGAAGACTTAAACAAACGGGTTAAAGAAGCTGGAAGAATTAATCAGCTTCATCAAGATTTAATTGAAGAATTAAAAGCAGATCTAGCTAGAGCCAAAGAAGATCATCAATATGACAATCTAGTTCATAAAAATGAATTAGAATCCTTAAAAAGAAAGGCGAAACCTTTCTAATGAAAAAAACTAATAATGTCACACTGGCTGACGCAGCTTACTTTGCAGGACTGTTCGATGGAGAAGGTTCTGTTTATTTTAAAAGAATGAACCAGATCAAACACAAGCGACCTGGTAAACCAGTTCATAAGGTATGGATAGTTAGAATGGAAATTGCCATGACAGATAGAGACACTATTAAGTGGTGTCATGATACTTTTAACTGTGGTCACTGGGGAGAACGTAAAGTTAAACCAGGATACAAACGTCAATGGAGATGGCGAGTAGCGCATCGAGACGCTTTGTATGTTTGTAAACTTATCTGGCCTTATTCACAAGTTAAACTTCATAAGATAGAACAAATCATAGATCACTATGAACCAAGAGCACAGGAACTAGGAGATAATGTTGTTGACCTTGAATCAGAACGAGAGTCACGTAAGTTTAACTGGAATCTACATGGATCTTAAATGCAAATAGTAGAGCAACCAGATATATTTTTAAGAGAACCAACTAGCGAAGTTAAGTTCCCATTAAGTTCAGAAGATCAAGTCATCATCGATCAAATGATAGACATAATGTATCGTAATAATGGTATAGGGTTAGCTGCCAATCAAGTCGGTTATGCAAGGCGTATGTTTGTTATGGACACTACTTCCAGTAAAGCTGGAGCCATGGTATTTATTAATCCTGTTATCGAAAAGGTAGCTAAAGAAAAATTGACAGAAAAGGAAGGTTGTCTATCATGCCAGAAACAATTAGTAGAAGTTAGAAGACCTATATATGTGGGTCTTAAATATTTTTGCAGGCACGGAGAAGAACAATATAAAACTTTTTATTATCTATCGAGTCGAGTGGTTCAACATGAAATGGACCATTTAAATGGTAAATTGATTATTGACAAAGACTTCCTGGAAGAAGCAGAAAAAGAAAAGGAGGAACTTAATGAAAGCTACAAAGAATCAGTCAGACAAGCGAAAGAAAGAAAAGAATAAGGGACCAGGGAACCCGAATTGGGGCGGTCAACGAGTAGAGTCTAAACTGATTGAAAAGTACGCAGACGAATGGTGCCGTGACAATGGATATCCTCTCATTAAAAGAAAATGGGTGTATAAAGGTAATTGGAAACTAGTGGATATAAAGAGATGAAAAAAATTTTATTAGAAAAAATATACAGCTTTTCCTCATGGCTTAATGTATGGGCCTGGAATAAACTGTATGGAAAGAGAAAGAAATGAACCAGTTTTTTATAATTACTTTTGTAGCTTTAGGAATGATGGTAGTACTATCGCTTTATATGCTGGTGGTGGTTTTATGAAAAAAATAATAAATTATTTAATGATTGTGAAATGGAAGTACAGCTGGATTTTTGAATTCTGGCCATTGACGATCGTTATACCGCTTATGCTTATTGCAATCGTGTTCGGTGCAGCGTTAGGATGGGGTGGATGATCTGGAATAAAAGATTTGAATACCCTAAGAGCACTAGAAGCCTAGTCAAGGGTCGAAGACACTACGATATAGGTAATGATAAGTTACCATCTGTTACAACGATTCTATCACAGACGCAGTCGGAAGAGAAGAAGAAAGCACTCGAGGACTGGAAGTCACGCATGGGTGCCCAGGCGGCAGATAGGGTTAAAGATATTGCAGCGATGCGTGGGACAGCCATGCACACGTATCTCGAGGGATATGTCCGGGGAACAGGGCACAAGGACCTGACGAGCGTGGGCCGGGAAGCTGAGCCAATGGCCAAGAAGATTATTAGTGAGGGTTTATGCGACTTAAATGAAATATGGGGCAGTGAAGTTACCCTATATTACCCAGAATTGTACGCTGGAGCCACTGATGTAGTGGGCATTTATAATGGGCGCGAAAGTATAATAGACTTCAAACAAACTAACAAGCCTAAACAACGTGGCTGGATAACCGATTATTTTACCCAACTCGGGGCATACGCGATGGCCCATAACTACGTCTATGGCACCAAGATTCAGTCTGGCGTGATCCTAATGTGTTCGAAAGATGGCTTCTTTCAGAAATTTGAAAGCTTTGATAAGGAGTTTGTTGGTTTTCAACATGACTTCCTGCGTCGCGTAGACCAATACTACAACACCATACCAAAGACAAAAGACGGTCAAGATACAAAATATGACGAAAAAGTATAATAAATTAGCCATTAATTCCATTTGTACCACGTATACACTATTTTTATGAAAATTTTTTGTTTTTTTTTTTTAAAAAATGCTTGGTACAATTGGTACAAAGTAGAAAAGCTAGCAATACCAACACTTAATTGCTCAAATTTGTACCTGAGGGCTTGGTACAAAAAAGGTACAATTGGTACAATTTATCAAAAAGCTAGCAATACCAACAAAATAAGGGGCGCGCGCGTATAATTTTATTTAAAAAAAATTTTATTTTAAAAAATCTGGGGTATACATAACTATGACTAGGAAGAAGAAATCAAAATATAAGCATGTTATAATTAATAAAAAGAAATATTATTTTTATACCATTGACTGGATCGATATCACTGGGGACGCCGGTCATGCCAGTGTGGAGGAATTCAATAAGTTTTCATGTGCTCGCATGATTACGCAAGCTTATCTTTTTAAGAAAACTAAAAAGTTTATTTGGACCTTTAGTAGTTATGATATTAATGATGAAGTTTTCTCGGATAGAAATGTTATGCCGGTTGGCTGTGTTTTAAAGATGACTAAGCTGGCTCTTTAGATTTTTCAATTAGGTTATTAACTCTCTTCATTTTTTTCATCTTAGCGACTAGCTCTTCCTTACGTTGTATCTTATCTTCTGCTGTTAAGTCTCTGGTATATATTTCTTTTCTATCTACAAATAATCCCATAGCCTTAGCTATATGTGATTCAAACGGAGCAGCTTTGGCTGCATGCGGATGTCCTTCTTCCACCATTTTAGATAGGTTGATCTGTCTTTTTAAATAGTTATGTCTATTGACTACAAAGGCTTTATTAACTTCATTCATCCTTTGGGTTAGATACATTTGGATTTTAGGGTTTTGTTGAAGACGATAGGCCTCCTGTTTGGCTGTCTTGGGGACATATCCTGCGGCTATGGCTGCGTCTTTACCGGTAGTTCTACCCTCATTCATAACCAGGTATTCACAGAATCTACGTTGCATTTCTGTTAGTTCTGTGGGATAGCCCGCCTTCTTTTTCACAATCTCTTGGCTCATACTTGCATTATACATAAAATCTTATATAAGGAAAGTAATAATAATATGAGTATAAGAGGAAAGAAAATTAAATGACATTGAACGGTAAAGTCAAGTGGTTTAATCCTACCAAAGGGTATGGATTTATTTCACGAGACGATGATTCGAAAGATGTTTTTGTACATTCTTCAGCAGTAAAAGATGCCGGTTTAAACGGCCTAACTGAAGGCGAAGCAATAACATTTGACGTTGAAGAGGGCGCAAAAGGCCCGTCCGCAATTAATCTACAAAAAGGTTAAACGGAGTAAGAATGGACGGCAGAGCATTCCGACAAGTACTGCAAAAATTTTTTGACGCTCCAGGTGGAGTCTGTCTTGACGCAAGAGTTCAAGTAGAATTACCTAATGGAGAGATGAGAGATATTGGCACAATTCAGTTGTTGGAAAATAGAATACTTGGTGCTATACAAACTCACAGATTAGTTTTAAAATTAGATGCCCTGCCAGGACAAAGGACTTTAGGAAAGATTATAGGCCACTTGTAGTTGACGAGGTATGCGTGATTAAAAACGAACGTCAATTATGGAAAAAATTAAAGGATGAAACGCCTTCAATATCGTGGATTAGAATTGAAAACTGGGCCTTACCTGGTACTCCTGATCTATTGGGCTATAATGTTAATGGCACCTTTTTTACAGTAGAGCTTAAGCATACTAAAGCCTACTCTGTTAGGCTATCCCCCCACCAGATAGCATTTCATACTAAGCATAAAAAAAATACCTTTATCCTTGTTGCTTGTTCCCTGAAGCTTGGACACTATCGCTTGTACCCTGGATCCCTGATCCTGGAACTGAACTACGCGGGCTTGAAGCTTGACCCCTTGGCTCAGGGCTTGAGGGCTTGCGCCCTGAAGCTTGAGAGCTTGTAAGCTTGCGCGCTTGCGCTCTTAACTTACTCATCTCTCGCCAGTACTTTGGGGATCTATATGTGTGGGTCATTTTAATGTTTTCCGTATATAACACGTTTCGTGCCCCGGTCCCAGCATTGTCTACAATCTAGACATTTATTCCCCTGACGGGAAGCCGGACAGGTCACCAGCTCGTGACTGGTCGTAACGCCTGAAGTATAAGGCCACCATGACGGCGGCCGGTCCTGATCATTCATATGATCGGACAATACAATTTTTAAATTTTTGGGAACTACGTCCGGATCCATCAGCTTCAGGAAGCGGGCTTCGCGTGTGGGCAGCCAGTGCCTGGTCCCCGGTGTACGCTTGCACACTTCAAAAATATTTTTGAGATGGTCCACGCTCTGGATGTCTCCGGAGTCATGCCACCTGAAGACTGGCTGGCCGGTCACTAGTGTGACCATTGCCTCGATCCATCGCGGGTCATACAGCCGGTTCAGGCGGCGTTGCATGGCATCTCTAACATTTTGAAATCTATATCGACCCTTTAAGGCGTAACAGCCTGAACAGGTAGAGCCCAGGACATCAACCAGCTTGGCGCCAGTTATGCATGCGACAGCCGGCAGGTTAAACGACGGTCCCGGCATCTTGGACGGTGCGGACAGGCCCCCTGTTATTTCTTTAGCTTCTTTTTTTAGCATGATCCTATAATATCCTATCTTTTTAAGTTGTCAAGCTTGAGCGCTTGGACGCTTGAGCTCTTTCTTTTTTTTTAATTTTTTAGCAGGGCCCGCAAGGGGCCCGGTTCTTGAAATTCTATTTCTTCTTCTGTATTTTTTTCCATTGTTCAAATTCTTTTTTTGTTTCGCGTTCTTGCTCCTCTTCACGCCAGATCGCCTCGTGTACCGCTGACTGGATCCCCATAATTTCTGACCAGGTTTCAACCATCATAAACTTTCGTATGATGTTCATCTTCAGGTGGTCGTTGTAATATTTGTCCAGGTCTTTTTTCCGGTCGGTTCTCATATGTGTCCTTTTGTTAGAAGTTAATAATATCCCAGTATATCCCAGAGCCCCGGAGCTTGCAACAAATTTATTTTACTTTTATGCAAATAAACTTCTTGACAAAACCCAGAAAGTCCTATATACTTGGACGGTGGCTGGGGATGGTGGTTAAGCTTGAAAACTATCGGGCCCACCCTCCCTGATGCTTGGGCGCTTGGACGCTTGAGCTCTTTCTTTTTTTTTTAATTTTTTTAGAAATTTTTCACATTCGCGCACGTACGCCGGGCTCAGGTCCCGGCGGTCGTGTATAAAGTAATTTAATAAATTACCGTGTTTGGATCTAATGCGCGGGCCCACCGGCGCGGTTCGATAATCGCTACTTATCCGGTTTCCTTTATCGCGAGCCCTGGCCATCAGTCTAACAGCACCATGTATTCTTTAGCAAAATGACGTCTAAAAAAATCGATTCCGTCTCGCACTAATTGCCAATCTTTTTGGTGTTCCGAGATCCCAGGAGGCTGGCCTGTTGCCGCATCCTTGCGCTCAGCAGCTAAATTTAACTCAACGCATTTATCGTAAATTACAGCCGCGAACTCTGGTAGTTCAATTGACCGACCACTGAACGGGTTCTGTCTTGTTACCATCTCAGTGCTGGTTTCACTTGCCTTTAACGTATACGGCAGTTTCATTTTTTTATTATTATATGTGATTGTTTGTTTTTTCATATTTCTCCTTTGTTAAAATCTTACAATATCCCAGAGCCCTGGACCTGTCAAGCTTGAAAATTGACGGGCCCACCCACCCGCTTGAAACCTTACTAAATATATAAATATATTTTTTTTTAAGGTTTAACTAAGCTTAGTAAAATACATGTATTTTACTAAGCTATGGTCCCAAGTTTTTCTTTAGGGCTGATCCCGGATCTACCTGGTATTAGCTGGAACGCGTCTAGAACTCCAGGCCTGTTACCGGCCAAGTAGATCGGGGATCAGGAGATGAGGCTGTATAGCTAATTCATCTCAAGTCCTGATCCCTGATCCATCAGGTGTGCATAAGACATTAAAGATCTACCTAATGGATCAGGGATCAGCAGTGTATATATTAGGCCTAGCGCTATAAGTCTAGAGGCGTACTATTTGTCCACCACTGATCCCAGAACCATCGACTAAGTACTTTAAAGCGCTTCGCATAAATGCATATGCCGATGGTTCAGGGATCAGTTCTGGCCAAGAAAGGAGGGGATGAAGAACCCTTTTTTTCAACCAGAAGTTGTCCCAAAAAATTGATGCCTAGTTACAAGATCAATCTAATTCATAAAATTCTTTCTGTGACTTGCAAGTGTGTTTTTTTACTACCACTTGCAAGTTCACTTTAATGTTATATTAAGTTTTTATAAATAATATATATCCCATATAATCCCTTGACATTTGTTTGTCAAGGGTATAAAAATATTTTTTATGACAGATAAAGAAATAATTAAATATTTAAGGAAAGAAAATAAGATTTTAAAACATAACCTTAATAATATTGAAAATAAATTTGTTGCTTTATATGTTAAATTTAATAAACTCAAAAGTAGAAAGGAAAAAAACCTATGAGTAGAATAAGACTAAACCAAGAGTACAGAAATAAGATCGCAACCAGATTGCGAGTATATGCTGAAGCTGAGGACACACAAGAAAAAAGAAAGTATGATAGCTTGAAAGCCGATCAAATTGAGATCAATGACAAAGCCTGGAGTGTTGCCCAAAAAATAGTTAGACGACATTACACAGATGATGATGTTGCCAAAGCATATTATCTCCAAAATAAATTTGAGAATGTAAATACTATTGCAAAAGATAGTTGTTTTCATTTTCATTATTTAGGAGAAAAAGAAACGAGGGACTATGACAATAATTTAAAAATAGAACAAAATGTTCCAATAGAAAAACATTTTGATTTTAGGTTAAATGGCGATATTGATGTCGAGAACAATTCAAGTCATAGTAATGACAATGAATATGGATATGCTTTATTTCGTGATGAGTTAAAAGCACAAGAGAAATGCAATCCAGATATTATGATTGAACAAGACGGCAAAGATCAAAACCCACATTTAACAAAATACGTGGACGCTAATAATAAATATCTAGGTAATGATGATAGTGGTTATGGCAAGGAGTGGAACGAGAAATATCAATTAGATTTAATTGGTCGTGAATATTGTAGGGACAGAACTTTACTTTGTTCAAAAGAAGAATTTAACTTTCTTATTTCTTGGAAGCAAGCCAAAGGTCAATTTGTAATGGCACATTATAAATGGATAAAATCTGTTTTGGAACAGATGAAAGAAATCAAAATGGGTCTAAAAGGTTATAAGTATTTAGATGAAGCCATTGAGTTAGCAACCGAACTTGGTTGGAATATTTCCGACGCTGAGATTGTTAAATCAAACTCAAGTGGCTTGATAATTTATAACCCCAAAAATCTTGCTGAAAGAATAAAAAGTATGAAAAATAAAAATGTTTCAAGACAAGATAAAATAAATGAAAGGTTATTATACGAGAAAAACGCACAATCTGGAGTTGTAAATTAACCGACCATTTTGGGCAATTTTTATATTATCTTCTTGCTATCTGGGATTAAATCTATATAATCCCAGATATAACAACAACAAAGAAAGGTAATAAGATGACAATAAAAAACACACACAACATGAAAGACGGTCAAACTTTCATAATCAAATATACTAAACTAAATGGAGAAGAAGTTACTAGGAATGCAAAATTCATTCTTGGTAAATGTGGAGAATATATTTCTAAGCAAGGAAATAAACTTTTTACATATTTTGATGTAGATCAAAGCAATCACATGGGTGGAGATCAATATAGATCAGCACGTGATAGTTGGGAGATTAAATAATGTTTGGAAAAGATAAAAAAGCAATATTATTTACGCACTTAATTGTGAAAGTGCGTAAATACGAGGATCAAGAACCTTATTTTTCTTTATACTCTACTCCAGCAATAGCTGACGGAGATAAAGCAAGAGAAACAGTTGAAAAATTAAATTCTTTAGCTGAACTTAATAAAGAAAAAGGTTGGCAAGAAGAATATTATTGCCAACAATTAACTTTGTAAAATGTTTAAAGATTTAATTCTTATAATTTTAGGCGCTGGTTTCTCCAGCGCCTATTTTATTTTTCAAGAGTACAGAAGAAAGCAACAAGAAAAAAAACAAGAAAGGTTAAATAAAATAAAATGACATATAAAGAAACATATAAAGAAACAGTAAAAAAATTAGTTGGCTTATGTAAATACATAGACAAGTTAGAAGAACAAACTAAAATATTATTCAAGGTAGTTGATAAATTAGAAAAAAGAATTTCAACACTTGAAAAAGTTTTGGCTAGTCATGCAAAATGTATTGGAGAAATAAGAAAGGAAAGAAATGAGTAAATTAAAATATTGTCAAGGTACGAGGTGCCATCAATACTTAACAAAGGACAGACTTAGAGGAAGCAAAGAAAACAAAACAAATCAAACTAGAAGAAGATCAAACTTTTATTATGGCAAAGGAAATTTTTGTTCTTTAAATTGTCAAAATGATTGGTGGGAAATACATGGAGATAATGCCGTCGATCATTTTGGAAGAATAACTGAACCAAAAATATTAACAGAAGAAAACGCCTGGGTTAAAGATTATGATTGGGAAACTCCAAGAAATTATTTTTCTACCAACAAGATAACAAGGGAAAGAAGAATTTTGACTGAGGAACAATATCGTGATACTAATTATACATTAAACGAAAGGACATAATGAAAAATAAACATAAACATTTTGGGAAATCTTTTAACAAAGATTTAAGTTTTCCAAAACATTTAACACCAGAAATAATACACTCGGCTTTATTTGTTTATAATGCACCGAAAGAAGAAGTTGCAACACGTGTTGAATATTGTGCAAAACAAATCGGAGATGAAGCAATGTCTTACGCAATGGCTTTGTTAGTGTTGCCACAGTTACAAAAGATTGTAATTAAATCGGATGAGTATCAAGATTGGCAAGAGATGAAATTTAAAAAGTTAAATTAATTATACGAACTCTTAACAGAGTGTTACCTTAAACGTGGCGACTTGCGTCGCCACGTTTTTTTTTATTCCCAGGTTATCCCATGCAAATAATGCATAGCTAAGCCATGCAGTTTGCGCATCAATTATAGGTTGAATTCGCCCTCTTAATAGAGGTACCAGCCCAGGTTGTATCCAGCTTGAAAATTTTCGGGCCCACCCCCCCAATTAAATAAAAAGGGGTCCCAATCTTACCCTTTATTGCTTAATTCAGACGGTTATGGTATGGTTTTTTTCATTTTGGTTTTATATGAACGATGCAAAAAATATTATAAAAAATTTATCGACAGAAGAAGCCAATGAATTAGCCAGCATAGAACTTGATGAAGCTTTGGATCAAATGCAAAATTTGGTCAAAAATGATTTTTTAAATTTTGTAAAATATATGTGGCCTGAATTCATTGAGGGGGATCATCATAAGCTTATTGGCGAGAAGTTCAATGCCCTTGCTTCCGGTAAAATTAACCGTTTAATCGTGAATATGCCTCCAAGGCATACAAAATCTGAGTTTGCATCCTATCTACTTCCGGCATGGATGATAGGTAGAAACCCAAATTACAAAATTATTCAAGCAACTCACACAGCCGACCTTGCAATTGACTTTGGACGTAAGACTAAGAACTTAGTTGATGAGCAAAAATATGGAGAAATGTTCAATACAAGACTTCAAGAAGATTCTCAGGCAGCAGGGAAATGGAAGACCCAGCAAGGTGGGGAATATTTTGCAGCTGGTGTTGGCGGAGCCATTACTGGAAGGGGTGCTGACCTATTAATTATTGACGATCCACATAAAGAACAAGATGTTAGAGCAGATGGTAAGTCTTTTGAGAAAGCATGGAACTGGTATATGGCCGGCCCACGTCAAAGACTTCAACCTGGTGGTAAAATTGTAATCGTAATGACCCGTTGGTCAACAAAAGATCTAACTGGTCAACTAATTCAATCGATGTCTTCGGAAGAAGGAGATAAATGGGACGTTGTTGAGCTTCCAGCCATTATGCCAGATGGAAAACCCGTGTGGCCTGGTTACTGGAAAATAGAAGAATTAGAAAAAACAAAAGCCTCGATCCCTGTTTCCAATTGGAATGCCCAATATATGCAACAACCGACTGCTGAAGAAGGCGCCATTATTAAAAGGGAATGGTGGCGAGACTGGACACATAAAGAACCACCTAAAATAGACTACACCATTCAAAGTTATGACACAGCTTTTATGAAAAAAGAGACAGCTGACTTTTCAGCTATCACCACTTGGGGTGTTTTTAAGACAGAGGACACCGGTCATAACATGATTTTACTAAGTGCCTTTAAGGATAGGTACGAGTTCCCTGAACTACGGAGAGTGGCTCAGGAAGAGTACATGTACTGGCGACCTGACATGGTTATAATCGAGGCCAAGGCATCAGGGATCCCGCTTACGCATGAGCTTCGGCAAATGGATATCCCAGTTATTAACTTTACACCGTCGAGAGGTAATGATAAACACGTAAGAGTGAACTCAATCGCCCCGCTTTTTGAGTCGGGGAAGATTTGGGCACCGAAACACGAACACTTTGCTCAGGAAGTGATCGAGGAGTGTGCGTCGTTTCCATATGGCGATCATGACGACTACGTCGACAGCACGACACAGGCGATCATGCGTGTAAGACAGGGAGGACTCGTTCCACACCCTGAAGATTACAAGGAAGAGAAAATTACAAGAGGCACTCAGTTGAAATATTATGGCTAGAAAAATTATTATTAACAATATTCTGAATTTGATTAAAGATATTGGTGGAAATCCCAATAAATTTATGGGAACCAAAAGTAATATTAATTTTTTGGGAAAAGGACCGAAAGAAGCCCTGTTTCAGGGTCAAATAGACATAGACGGTTTAATGCAATCCGGGTTTCCGCTAGAACGAGTCGTAAGTGAAGCAGAAAGAGCTGGAGGTTACGTAACGGCAAACAAATTAAACGATTTTCAACTACAAAGATTACAAGATAATTTAATCACACTTAAAAAAGCGTATTTTCCTGAACAGATTCCTAACATAACTGATCTGGGAACGGGGACCGGGGGCCTAACACAAGAAGGTTTAGGGTCTTTACGAATGAAGAACTTTTCCGATAAGTTAGCTAAAGAAAATATAAGTCCTCAAGAAAAATGGCAAAGATTTATAAAAAGTGAGCCATTTGATGGCACTGTAGATGTACCATCAGGTGTTGATCCAAAAGAAACGATTTTACCGACGTCTGGTTTAATGACTCGTATTAGCGACCGAATGAAAAACATTAAAGATATGGCTGACGAGTTAGGACAAATGGGTAAAGGCGAAAAACTGACTGCTGAAATCTTAGATCCGACTGCTGAAAAAGCGTCTTATGTGAGCAAATTTAATCCTAACAATGAAGTTCATGTGAAAAAGGCGGACGCGCTTTTAAAAGATCCGCAAATTAAAGGACTTTATACTGAAGCAGAGGTAAAAAACGCTTATGATTTCGAAGGTTTGTATCAAACTCATTTTGATAGAGGCCAGGTGGACATTTCTATGTTGTTGGAGCAGGCAGGACAAAACGTTCCGCTAATGAGAACGGCTGCCAGAGACGCATTACTACAATTAATGAAAACAGAAAAAGCAGGACCCGACTTAGGGGTCGGTTTAAGACATTTTATTGACGACGTGGACTATAAATTCATCACCGAAGGCGGTGGAGGCCGAGCAGGCGATCCGATTAATTTATTTGCAAAATATTTTGGAAAAACTGCTACGGAACATTTACCGAAGAACGCAACAAAAGAAAATATCGATAAATATGTCCAGTTTCTCATCAATGCTAAGGACAGAAGAGGAAGAACTATCGATGATCCGTTTTTTGACAGAGACAGTATAGATTTTCGTGAGTTTGACATTAGTATAAGTGATGACATACTTCCTTTTGAAACAGGTGGAAGAGTTGGTTTTAAATGGGGATCAGGTTTATCTAAATCCTTACTAAGAAAAATTAATAAAAAAGTGATTAAAGATGCTGTCGACGATATTTTTCCATCAGGAGATTATAAGATGGATGCAGAACTGGCAGCAGAAGCTTTAGTTGAAAATAATCCTAAACTTTTTGGTGGCAAACTTATCGATGATCTTGATGATGCAGCTAGATCGGATGTTTATGGTTTGGTATTGGACGAAGTAACCATGAGGTTTGGGTTAAACATTAAAAAGAAAAGAGGCATAAAAAGTTTGTTAACAGATGTTAATGAACAATTTGGTGAAGGAACACTTAAACGAGCATCGGAGTTACCTAAAGGAACTAAGTATGCAGAACTAGAGGCTATTAAAGATTTTGAAGCACGAAACAGAACCTTTTCACCAAATAGAGAAAAGATAAGAGCATATTATCAAGGTAAAATCGATGATGAGCTTTTAGATAAGATATTGGCAGATAATGATCCTCAAAGAATAGCAGAAGTGTTAGCAACGATCGATGAAGCGTTGTTAATGCAGGGACGAGGTATGAATCCAGAATTAATTATGCAATCTCTTAAAGATTCCTGGGGAAGAAAACCAAGTGCATCCGGTGGTCTAGCTAAGATTCTGGAGGTTTAATGCCTACTGAAAAATCAAGACCTATAAATCCAAGAAGCTATACCCTTACTGCAGAAGCACTGGCCCTTCTCGAGTTAACCAGACCTCTTAAAATAGAATATGATGCGTTAATTCGAGCTGAACTTGATAAACCAGGGGGAGGGTCTTTGAAGAATTTTTTAAACTTTAGAGATTTTCTAAAAACAAGATTAAACAAGACAACTAAAGAAATAATAAAACTGGAAGATACCCTAAAATACCACGGTGTTCGTCCCAAACTTCTTTTGGCGGACGCTAAAAAACAATTACTACAGAAATTAATTAAACTCGATAATGAGAAGCCAGGTAGACCATCACAACACTGGAAATTAGCAGAACAGGCTGGTTATGCAGCCAGATTAAAAAGTGGAAAACATGGAGCTGGTGGATCCACTGCTCCTAGCGGATCTTTTAAAAATTTATTATCTATTGAGAAGAAAGTTCTTAATAGAGTTGATGATGTAATCAAAAATTTAGATCAAATGTCCATAGATGAACTTAAAAGAGACGGGGGAATATATAGGCATATAGGAAAAGGTTTTGGTATTGAGTCAGAGGCTGTTCAAGTTTACATGAGAAAGTTCCCTAAAAAATATAAAACTGCTAGAATAGATTTGGAAATATTACAAAATCCAAATACTTTAAATAAATATTCCGGAAGGGGTATGAATGTTGGAGAAGTTTTAGTTGCCTATGAGGCAGGAAAAGGTGGTGTGCAGTTTAGTGAAGTAGTTAAACAAGGTCCTGTTAAAAAAATAATGCAGTACGCTGGGCGTCATATTGAGGCAGGCGGGCAACTTATTACTAAATTAGATGACAATTCTTTTGTATATAATAATAAAATTTTTAGTACGGACCCTGATGCTGTAAGTTTAAGGAAGGTGTTAGTAAAAAGAGGACTACATAACTCTAAAGTAATTGATCTTGTAAAAGATGCCCATAAACAACCAGAGTTTAAGGAAATATTTAAAGTATTTGATGAATTAAAAGAAATAGAAAAAATAAAACGACCACATCCCCTAACCGGCAAGATGACGCCGTTAGTTACTCTGATAAAAGAAGCGGACAATATTGCCTACCCTGGAAGAAAAGATGCTTGGTCAAAAACTGGACTGGCTCTAGACCATTTTAGTAAGGAGGGAATTAAAGGCAAACCGTTTGAGGGTCTTAGAGTTTCTACCCGATCTCTTAATGAAGCAGCTGGACAGTTTACAAGAGGTTTTACTGCTCTTCAACCGGAGTTTGGGAAAAAAGCAATGGGTTATTCTTTCAAAGGAAATATTTTACCTTCACTTTATACCTATATTGATAATACGATTACAAAAGGAGTTGCAAGACCTGGTAAAATGGAAGCAGCAAAATTAAGAGCCGCTGGGTTATCAGGTGAATATTTAACTTCTGAAATTGATCCAAAGTTTTTTGACAAAGCTGAAGGGAGAGCATGGGAAAGATTTAAAGGGAAATATACAAGAGTTCCGATTTTAGAAAAAGCAACAGAAGGTTATAAAATTGGTTCGCGGCTACCCACAGGAAGCGAACCAAGATTTGGAGTTGCACAAGCTGACAGCATGTATGCATATTTACGGGAACTTTTAACAAAGACAAAAAAAGGAACTCCGGCATATAATAAAGTTTGTGGTATTGGAACAAAAATAATGCATCGTTATCCACAGGCTTCCGGTGGAAGAACAGGATATAAAGCTGCCGGCGTTGTTGGTTCATGCCCGATTATTCCTGCTTTAGAAGCAGCTCCCGAACAAACAATGAATGAGTTGTCTAAGTTAAAAAGTCAGACAGGCGTTCTTGGAAGAATTGGAAATACAGCCAGAGGATTTTTAGGAGCACTCGGAAAATTTGGCCCGGCCGTTGGAAAATTTGGTGCATTGGCTGCAGCGGGTGCTCTTGCTAAGCCAGCTTATGATATGGTCAGACAATTCAGGAACGACGATCCGGCAACTTATTTAACAGATCCCGAGCAAATGGAAAAAATGCTTTTATCAACGATCGAGGCACAGGAACAAAAAAAACCTAGAAGTGAAATTTTAGATTGGGGTATAGGAGCAGGAGCAGTGGGTGCAACAGCAGCCGCGGTCCCCGGTACCGGAGCCTTGTGGAAAGCAAGAAGAGCAAAAGGGATGGGCATGCCCCGTGCTTCTCTGGGTCCAGTAGGAAAATTTATTTCAGGAGCTTATACTCCAGCAGGACTCCTGGCTCATGAACCATTAAGAATTGCACAAATGAGAAGAGAAGGAGAGAGCTGGGGAGAAATAGCTCAGAGTCCAACGTTATGGATGGGACCAGCATTCGCAGATACAATGACAAGAATGGCAACTCGGGGAATGAGAGCTGGATCTCCATTAGCTAAAGGTTTAAGTTTAGGAATGAGCAGACCGATGTTAAAAACAGTTTCAAGAAGATTCGGAATGCCAGGACTTGCACTATCAGCAGGACTATCGGGTTATGATTTATGGAAAGACTATAAGAAGAAAAGAGGCTTCTTTGCAAGCGACGAGGATTAATTATGATACCACTAGTTGCAAGAGGAATAGCAAGTTTAGCCGGTCGACTGGCTATGAGAAATCCTCGACTTGGAAAAAATTTAATCAGTCTTTATAGAGGCGAGTCTTTTCCACAAAGAAATATTTCATCCCTGAAAAGTACTGCTAAGTATTTTAATACGACGCTACCTAAAATGAAAAAAGACACTTTATCTGGTCAATGGTACACTCCCAATCGTGATCATGCGAGATCTTATGCTGCGGGTCTTTTTAGTAAGCTTAAAGAGATAAAAGTTACTCCTAAAGAATTGGCTGCTTTTTATAGGTATAAAGATAAAGTCAATAAAACAAATGTTAAATTTAGTGTAGCAGCTCAAATGGGTAGACCTTTTAAACAACATATCACAGAGTCACCCTCCCATGTTATTATTCCAAGATATAAGTTAAAAACACTACCTTCAACAAAAGATTGGTTGATAAAAGAGAAACTACGTAATCGATTGTATGGTATACGAAGCCTTTTAGGAATTTAGATGATAAATAAAACATTAACTAAAAACATGAAGCATGTGAAATGGAAGGAGATTCCACCTGTAAAAGGGCCTAGTTCACAAGGGTTGAATGTTTCTGTAAAACAAGTTAAAACAATAGAGAACTCGAGGAAAATAAATGGCAGATATAGACAAAGCTCTACCTAACGTAGAGCAAAAAATAGAAATTCCATCGGAGGAAGAAATAATCGCTCAACAAGAAACAGGGGTAACTCAAGTTAGTCCTGATGATGTTAGAGTCGAAGAACAGGAAGATGGTGGTGTTGAAATAAATTTTAATCCCAATGCGGTTAACCAACCGGGCGGAGAAGGCCATTTTGATAATTTAGCAGACTTATTACCGGATGATGTTTTAGGAAGATTAGGTTCAGAATTAAATGAAAATTACTCTCAATATAAAAATTCAAGAAAAGATTGGGAAGATACTTACACTAGAGGTTTAGATCTTTTAGGATTTAAGTACGAAAACCCAACACAGCCGTTTCAAGGAGCTAGTGGTGCAACTCACCCTGTCCTTGCAGAAGCCGTAACACAGTTTCAAGCACAAGCTTATAAAGAATTGCTTCCCGCAACTGGTCCTGTCCATACTCAGATTATGGGCAGACCTGATAGACAGAAAGAAGACCAATCTGTCAGAGTAAAAAACTTCATGAACTATCAGCTCATGGACGTGATGAAGGAGTATGAACCCGAGTTCGATCAAATGCTTTTTTATCTCCCTCTCGCCGGCTCTGCGTTTAAAAAAGTTTATTACGATGAACTTTTAGGCAGAGCCGTTTCAAAATTTGTTCCGGCAGATGATTTAGTTGTTCCATATACTGCAACATCTTTAGAAGATGCAGAAGCAGTAATGCATACAATTAAAATTTCGGAAAATGATTTAAGAAAAAAACAGGTAGGAGGATTCTATAGAGATATAGACCTAAAACCTGGTTATGATAATGAAACAGAAGTTAAGAAAAAAGAAAGAGAATTAGAAGGACTTAAAAAAACTAGAGATGAAGATGTTTTTACATTAATTGAATGTCATGTAAATTTAGATCTTGAAGGATTTGAAGACATGGATCCAGAATCTCAAGAACCAACGGGAATCAAACTTCCTTACATTGTAACTGTAGAAGTAGGTTCAAGAGAAGTTTTATCAATTAGAAGAAATTATCAAATTGCAGACCCACAAAAAAATAAAATTGAATATTTTGTTCATTTTAAATTTTTACCGGGTCTTGGTTTTTACGGACTAGGTTTAATTCACATGATTGGTGGTTTATCTAGAACTGCAACAACCGCGTTACGTCAACTATTGGACGCAGGTACATTAAGCAATTTACCTGCAGGGTTTAAGCAAAGAGGTATTCGTGTTAGAGACGAAGCTCAAGCAATACAGCCCGGCGAATTTAGAGATGTTGATGCTCCTGGTGGAAACATCAGAGATGCATTTATGCCTCTTCCTTTTAAAGAGCCATCACAAACACTACTTCAGTTAATGGGTATTGTTGTGTCGGCCGGACAAAGATTTGCCGCCATAGCTGACATGCAGGTCGGAGACGGCAACCAGCAGGCCGCTGTTGGAACGACCATTGCTCTCTTAGAACGTGGTTCAAGAGTCATGTCAGCCATACATAAAAGATTGTATGTGGCGATGAAACAAGAATTTCAGTTACTAGCTGGAGTTTTTAAAACTTATTTACCGCCTGAATATCCTTATGATGTTGTAGGGGCGAACAGAAATATTAAGGTCGCAGACTTTGATGAAAAAGTAGATATTATTCCCATTGCCGATCCAAATATTTTTTCTCAAACACAAAGAATTACCATGGCACAAACAGAATTACAGCTTGCCATGGCCAATCCGCAATTGCATAATTTATACGAAGCATTTCATGACATGTATCAAGCAATTGGAGTGAAAGATGTGGATAAGATTCTTCCACCACCACAACCACCAACTCCGATGGATCCTGCTGTTGAAAATATTTTAGCAATGTCTAATAAACCTTTTCAAGCTTTCAAAGGTCAAGATCATCAAGCACATATTACAACGCACTTAAATTTTATGTCTACAAATTTAGCTCGAAATAATCCTATTGTACTTGGTGCATTGGAAAAAAACATTTTTGAGCATATTTCTATGATGGCACAAGAACAGTTAGAAGTCGAAATGAGAGAAGAAATTGCTCAATTGACCCAAATGCAACAACAATTGCAAGCAAACCCTATGATGCAACAAAACCCACAAGTTCAGCAACAGTTGATGCAAATGTCTATGGCATTAGAGTCTAGAAAAGCTAAATTAATTGCAGAAATGATGCAAGAGTTCATGGAAGAGGAAAACAAAATTATGGGACAATTCGGAAATGACCCAATTGCTAAATTAAAAGCAAGAGAACTTGATTTAAGAGCTATGGATAATGAGAAAAAAAGAGAGCAAGATCAAGAAAAAATCAATTTGGACAAATCTAAACAATTAATGGGTCAGGAGCAGTTTGATGAGAAACTTGAACAGAATGAAGATCTGGCTGAATTAAGGGCTGAGACATCTTTGGTTAAACAAGAGATGGCTAACGATGTTAAATTGAAACAAGATAGATTCAAACAAAGAGATGTTCGTATCTTGAAAGGTCCTAGAAGATAGTATATAGATTAAACAAGGAGAAAATATGACAAAACAACCTACTGAGAAAAGATTACACACTAGTGGCAAAGAACTAGGAGTGGGCAAAGATGGTTATCAAACAGGTGGTATTACATTTAAACCACCTTTAGGGCAGCCAACTAAAAACAAAGTCAAAGGTCAGAGACGAATGCTTGCTTCTAAAAAGTCCGAAGTAAGCTGGTGGTAGTATGGCTTGGTTCAGTTTAGCTAAGATAGCTTTACAGGCTGGGAGTAAAATTTATTCTAACCGTCAGAAGACTAAGATGGCTATGTCTGATGCACAACTAATGCATGCAGAGAAGATGGCCCGAGGAGAAGAAACTTACCAGGGCAAACTTTTAGAAGCCCGGCAAAACGACTACAAGGACGAAATCGTTTTGGCGATTCTCACACTGCCCATCATTGTGCTCGCCTGGTCGGTATGGACAGAAGATCCGGCCGCTATGGAGAAGATAGATATCTTTTTTGAGTATTTCTCGAATCTGCCAAAATGGTTCACAAATTTGTGGATTTTGGTCGTAGCGAGCGTTTTTGGCATAAAGGGCACTCAAGTGTTCAGGGGCGGTAAAAAATAAGGTGGACACTAAAAGATAAAAACAATATAAGGAGATGTTATGTCTAAAAAATCGAGAAAAAGAAATAGAAGATTATTAGCCCTTGCTGCATTAGCAGGCGGCGCAGCTTTGGCTGGAAGAGGTAAAGGAGCAGTTTCAACAGTGGGACAACCTGTTGGAGTAGATCGTATGTCAACAAACGTTCCTCCTATACTTGGTACTGATCATATTCCTGTTGCACCGAAGAAAAATTGGGTTACTAAAAAAGTACCAAAAAAAATAGATCATGGTATTGCTTATCAAAGCTCACGAGCTGCTGGTAATTATCCTGACCATGTTCCTGCTTCAAAAAGAGTTAACAATATATTAATTAAGGGTAGAAACAATGCTGAGATGGGAAGAAATATTCCTTTTCATCCAAGTCAAGGAAATTTGTATAAGCCCGCTTTTACTATGGCAGGTGACGCAAGAGGCTGGACAGGTGCTAAAGGTGGAAGAGTTAAAAAAGCAAAAGTTACTGGAATTGCAAAACGTGGTTTCGGTAGAGCATTAATGAAGGGGAAAAAATAATGAGACAAAATGGCGTAAGATCACCAGTAAGATTTCCTTATTCTCAAGGAATGAAAAAAGGCGGCAAAGTTAAAAAGAAACAAGGTTACAAAGATAGAGAAGATGAGTCTATTAGTGCAAGACGTGGAAAAGAGTCTACTAAGAAACAATCTTTCAAAGCGAGAAGAGACGAGTCTTATGGAAAATGGGGCAAACGTACTCGAGGCAAAATAAATAGGTAATATGTCTAACACGAGAAAAATGAACGAACTAGAAGAACTAGGTCGAGTGGATGCAGAAAAAGCATACACTAAAAAAGGAAAACACAATCTTAAAGAAGAAAAGAAAAGAGTTGTAAGAGAAGTTAAATCTCGTGGAGAAGCTAAAAGAGGTTTTGGTAAGGAAATTAAATAATGGGTGATATATCTTTAAGAGGAAAAGGAGTCGTTCGAGTTCGTAAGAATTTAGGTGGTCCTATGAGTACTGCTCGTAGAGATATGACACATGGCTATTACCAACCAGACATGGGAATGCGAGGCGGTCCAATGTATCGTACTGGTGGAAGAGCGGGCCTTAAAAAAGGTGGCTCAGCAAATTGGATTCAAGACGTGAATAAATCAATCAAAAAACGTGGAACTAAAGGAAAATGCACACCTATTACTAAACCAGGTTGCACAGGACGAGCAAAAGCTTTAGCTAAGACGTTTAAAAAGATGGCTAGAAAGAGAAAGGGCTAATTGCCGTTTAAATCAGAAAAACAAAGAAGATATCTCTGGAAGAAAGAACCAGCGATAGCTAGAAAGTGGACAAAAAAGTACGGAAGTAAACCCGTGAAAAAAGTAAAAAGGAGGAAAAAATAATGGATGATTTAACTTTTATAACTAAAGTACAGCGAATTATCAAAATGCGTCACGATGATGTTGTCGCAGCCATGGTTTCAGGTGGTGTTGACAATATGGAGAAATATCAGTATATGTTAGGACAGATACGAACGTATCAATATTTAAGTCAGGAAATATCCACCCTGCTAGAAAAAAAGGAGCAAAGAGACGATGGCGGAAACATTATCAGTATCAAAGGGAACACCAAAAATCCAACTTCCAAATAAAGAATTAGTTGGGGTTGAACCTTCAAAAAAAGAAAAAGATTTAACAGCAGACTCAGCAAAACTCCCTACTCCAACAGGTTGGAGAATTTTAGTTTTACCTTTTAAGCAAAAAGACAGAACGAAAGGTGGGATTATAATGACAGACAGTACGATAGAAAAATCACAAGTAGCATCAACTTGTGGTTTAGTTCTTGCGACAGGACCAAATTGTTATGATAAGGAAAAATTTCCTGAAGGTCCCTGGTGCAAGAAAGGTGATTGGATTATTTTTGCAAGATATGCTGGATCACGAATTAAAATAGATGGGGGTGAGATAAGACTTCTCAATGATGATGAAGTTTTAGCGACCGTGGAGAACCCCGAAGATATATTCCACGAATTTTAACCATAGGAGAAACTATGCCAGAAGACAAAAAAGACGTACAAAAAGAACCAATGGTAGACCTAGATACTTCAGGACCTGAAGTAGATATAAATTTACCAGAGGAGAAAGAACAGTCAGTAGAACAGGAGGTCACGAATGCAGAAACTGATAATAAAGACGATAATAAGTCCGATGATTCATCTGAGAAATCTAGTGAGCAGTTGGATGATACACAGAGCGAATCAGAGACTAAGAAAGAAACTCCAGAAGAAGGGGATAGTAAGCAACCAGACGACAGTAGCCCAGTTGAAGAATATTCTGCGGGGGTTAAGAAAAGAATAGCTAAACTTACTAAACGTATGCGTGAAGCGGAAAGACAACGGGAAGAAGCCGTGTCTTATGCTAAACGCGTTCAAGGAGAAAGAGACCAATTAACTAAAGTTGCTACAGATTTAGATAAAAACTATGCTGATGAAATGGAAGGAAGAATTTCTTCTTCATTAGCAGCAGCACAAGCTAAATTAGCAGCAGCTAGGGAACAAAGTGATGCTAAAGCTGAAGTAGAAGCTTTAACATCCATTTCGCAATTAGGTTATGAACAAGGCAAATTAGCAGAACTAAAAACTCAGCATAAAATGCAAGAAACAGCTGATAAAAAAGTAACTAGTAAGCTACAACGCCCTGTCAGAGCCCCACAACAAACTCCTCCACCAGATCCCAAAGCGGAAGCCTGGGCGGAGAAAAATGAGTGGTTTGGCAAAGATAACGCCATGACATACACTGCTTTTGATCTACATAGAAAACTTACTGAAGAGGAAGGGATCGACCCTAAATCGGACGAATATTATGAGGAAGTTGATAGAAGAATAAGACTTGAATTTCCCCATAAATTTGGTAATAAGAATGTAGTAGAAAAAACGACCAGCAAACCTACACAAAACGTTGCCTCTGCAACGCGTAGTTCAAGAACGGCAGGTCGCAAAACGGTAAGACTCACACCTTCCCAAGTAGCAATTGCTAAAAAATTAGGTGTGCCACTAGAAGAATATGCGAAACAACTTATAAACACGCAGGAGGCGTAGGCATATGAAAAAAGAAAAAAACACTTCCCGTGCGAGCCAAACAAAAAAAGAAACGCGTAAGAAAGTTTGGACTCCACCGTCGTATTTAGATACACCCAACGCGCCAAATGGATTCCGACACAGATGGGTCAGGATAGAAATCCTAGGTTTCGTCGACACTAAAAATGTACAAGGACGCTTAAGATCCGGCTACGAATTAGTGAGAGCAGACGAATACCCAGATGATGACTTCCCAGTAATCCAGGATGGCAAATACACAGGGGTGATCGGACACGGAGGCCTAGTGCTGACTAGGGTACCTGAAGAGATCGCGCAGTCAAGACAAGATTATTTTGCTAAGCAAGCACAAGATCAAATGACTGCAATGGATAACGATTTAATGAAGGAACAGCATAAGAGTATGCCGATTGAAATAGATCGGTCGTCTCGTACAACCTTCGGTGGTACAAAGAAGTAATTACTTCTCGGGATAACAACCAATTCCCTACCAGCGAATAAATTAACCATGAACTACGAAAGTAGTTCGCATAAGGAGACAACTATGGCTAACGAAAGCTCAACGGGATTTGGATTAAGACCGTTAAGAAAAGTAGGTCAGAACGATAATAACGCAGGTTTAGGAGAATGGGATAAAGGTGCTTCAACAACATTAATATCTCATCAGGACGTATGTGTATTAGCAGGTACTGGTAAAGTAGCAATTGCTACTGCCGGTGCAGCAGTGCTAAATCAACTAGGTTCACTAAACGGTGCTTTTTATACTGACCCAAATACAAGCAAGCCAACATGGTCCCAATATGCACCCAATAACGCTGCAACTGACATGACATGTCTAGTGAATGACGACCCTCAACAAATGTTTGAGATGCGAACAGCCCTAACTTCAATGACTGTGGCTGACGTAGGAGCTACTGCTCCATTAGTCTCACCAGGGGGTTCTGGATCACCAAATTTCCTTTCAGGAATGACAATCGGTACTCCAACAACTGTCGTAAATCAGTTAAAAGTGTTAGGGTTAACTAGAGATCCGAATAATCAAACCGTAGACGAAGCAGGAAGTGTCTGGAGAGTTATGATTTCGAATCACATTCTAGGTAACGGTGTAGTGGGGATATAAGGAGAATAAACTATGGCAATATCACGTAATCAACTAGTTAAAGAACTAGAGCCAGGTTTAAACGCCTTGTTTGGCCTGGAATACAAACAGTACGAAAATCAAGCAAGTGAGATTTACGTTACTGAATCATCTGATAGAGCTTTTG
>VTLG01014439.1_pt1 | contig 65760 bp, 102 predicted proteins | sample 4694571 | NCBI WGS metagenome assembly VTLG01 (sample SAMN12604809, study PRJNA352737) | marine metagenome | biome: ENVO:00000447; feature: ENVO:00000209|ENVO:00000569|ENVO:01000036; material: ENVO:00002151; isolation source: viral sequences binned using virsorter ...
TTATTGATTTTGAACCCAGTAACCTCATTCAAACCAATTTCAACCGATGCTCTTGCACTAGGAGGTGATTGAATAGTAATTATTGGTGGGAATGCAGCACTATAACCTGTTCCAAAATTTGTTATGTTAATATCAGTAATTTTTCCATTAAAGATAGAAGCAACAGCAGATGCACCACTTCCAGCACCAGAAGTTCTTGTATCAACAATATAAACTGAAGGTACATCATCATATCCAGATCCACCATCCAAAAGTTCAATAGCAGTTATACGACCATCACCATCAACTGTAGTTTGCAAAACTTGAGCACCAATAGGATCAATAATCGCAACTCTTGGTGGAGTATCATATCCTTGACCTGCATTAAGAACAGAAATAGAAGTAACTACTCCATCTGTTAAATTTGCTCTTAATGCTGCTTTAATTGGATTTGCACCAGTTGGTTCATCAACATACACAACAGGAGCAGTCGTATATCCAGATCCACCAGCAGTAACTGAGATTGTTCCAGTTATAGAACCACCAGCAACACTCACAGTACCTAATTTAGCACCTCCAGGCTGCTTGAAAGTAACTCTAGGTGTAAATGTATACCCACTACCAGAACTAACGATATTAACTGCAGATACTACGCCATTCGTAACTGTTGCTGTAACTTGAGCAGGTATTGCACCCTCTTTAGTTGGTGCTTGTAACTCAACAGCAGGAGGATTGGTATCGCTATACCCTTTTCCTCCATTTAGAAGAGTTATTGACTTTAAACCATTAACTAAAGTTGTAGCAGATCCACCATATCCAGCATCAGAGTTGATAGTAACCTTTGGTGGATAATCAAACTTATAATTTGATCCACTCTTACTATTTTCAATAGAAGTTAAGTTACCAGTAGTATTAACACGTGCATAACCAACAGCATCAGAACCAAATGAAGGAATTGGTGCTTCAATTGAAAACAACCCTAAAAATCTTCCATTTAAAGGTGCTGTATTGAATATAAAGTAATCTCTATCAAGATAAAAATCTTGTTTTGGTATAAGAAGAGTATTATCGTAGATTGCTATAACAAATTCATCAACAATAGGTTCATAAGGAATAGCATTGTTAGTCATCTTGAAAGAAGTCTTACCTTCTCCAAAAGCACCAGAAAGATTGTCAAGAGGTACTATAGAGTTCTCAATAAAACCACTTAAAAAGTTAATATATGTGTTTTCAGAGCTATCTGCAGGAATTCTAGTTCTAGGAGCAACAGTAAACGTAATTTTTGTCCCATCAACAGTATAATCAACACCAGGAAGTTGAACTTTCCCATAAACACTAACAATTAAGTGTTGTGGGGTTGGAGGAGTAATAGGATTACCAGAACTCAATAAATTAAAGACTCTTGTGGTTCCATCAAAGGAATTCATCAAACTTTCAACAGTTTGCCACTTTAATTTTACCTGTTCATAAGAAATACCTGGACTTAATGCAATATTAGGAGCAGGAGTTGTTTTTTCATAATAAATTACCTCATCACCTATTAATATTGAACCATTCTTCTCTATAAACTGATCAACACTCTCTACAACTATCGTATCAGAGGTTGCTGTTATTGCCTCTACAACTTTTGTCGCACCATCAAGTATACCAACATCCAACTTATCAATATCAAGATATTGAAGAAAATTATTAAGAATATTTTGTCCTAAACCCGTCTTTTCTTGAGAATTATAATAATACTCGATGAATTTATTAAAAAGAGGATAATCTGACTGGATAAATTCAGGCGATTGTGTATGTATCGCTTGAGAAACCTTATTTACGTTATTCATCTATTTAAAAACAGCTTGATGTGTTGAGAGACCCTGCATTATTAATAGTCGGAATTTCAACCGTTGTTGGTGGTTGGTTGAAGACTGTTGGAGTCAAACTATTTAGTGGTATAGTAGGAGGTGGAGTAACTCCAATTGGTGACACCGTAATGTCTGGTGTTACAATGTTGATAATTGTTCCTGGTGTAGTCGAAGGAATTGTTGCATTATTAGCAGGAATGAATATAATTGGAATTGTTAAATCAGTTGGTAATAAGGATAAATCTATGATTGTACCAGTACCAGTAGTAGCATTAGTTACATTAACATTAGTAGGATCAGTAATATTATCTCCTGCACCAATAATATTAGCAGGACCAAAGCAAATTTTACCTGTATCGTAATCTACATTACCTGCATTTTCGTCTGTATATACCTTTTTATTACCAGTATTATAGAACATTCTTAAATTGCCGTATCCATCATCTTCAAACTGCTGATCGATACCAGGTCTATCAAATGTTCTAAATGTACCTGATAAAATAACAGGTTCTTTCTTACAAGTATCAGAACCATCACTACCATCTTTACTAGGTGAACTATTATAGATTCCTGAACCAGTTGATACACAATATGTGTTTGTTTGATTTGTTGAAGGATCAATATATTTCAAAAGTGTAGTTTGAAGAGAAACGTCACTAATACACTTATTTGCTAAAGTAATTGCCTTTTCAAATGAATTAGATCTGAATGTAGAATTAAAGTTATTAATCTGAGTTTGTCCCGCCCATTCAGAAATAGCAGTACTAATATCAGTTTTAATCTCTGCTGCAGTAGAACCGCAACCAGTATCAAAATTAATAAAGATTTTATTAAAGATGTACATATAATCTGGATCTACGATCACAGGATCGATAGATGCCATTGCATATTTTCTTAAAAGATCTTGTACTTCCTTTTTCGTAGCAGCATTAAGCAAAGATCCAGTTTTAGTCTTAATTGCTACGTAAACTTTACCATAAACAGGTGGAGTTAATGAATCACCACCAAATGCAACAACAGCATCAGTATTATCGTATAATTTCTTTGTTAAAACAGAATAATCTTGAGCAGTAACTGCTCTATTTTGAGAAGAAAGGTATCTAGGAGCATTATATTTGATAGATTCTATAGATTCTGGATTTTCACCTTGCTGTGAATTATCTAAAACAGTTAGATCTACCTGTGATGGCGAATACGTTGTACCATTATTATCAGTAATTTGACCAACAAATGAGAATGCTTTCACTTCATTTGCTATTTTACCAGCAGTTACAAGATATTCTAGGTCAATTACCTCTCCATCATTCAATGCTCTACCAATACTATTATCTCCAAATCTAAGTTGGTATCTCATATCTTCTCCTTCAAAAAGGAAGTAAATACGAGTCGCACCAGTCAAAGCAGTAACATTATCTACCTGATTATAAAGATCTGAAGCAGTAGATGATTCATTTGGTCGTACTCTTACACTAAGAGTAGATATATCAACATTTCCTGAAGGTACAATGTAATTTTGTTGAGCAAAGGTATTAACAACGTAAGAAAAATCTATAATATTACCTTCATAGATTATTGTTTTATCTAAAGTAGCTAAACCTGTTGTAGTATTAACAGTACCTGTAATATCACTTAAAACATTCCAAAGATAATTGCCTCCTGTTGCTATAGCACCCTTTTTAAGAGTTACACTACTAGGATATGCACCATTTACTTGTGTAGTCTGTAATTCTAGTTTTATACATGCTCTAGATGCCTTAATTGACGTTGGAGTGTAATTCATCAACTTAGCAATGTTGACTATATTGTCCCTAATCGTCGCAGAAGGTAAAAATGACTCATTTAACCCCATATTGGCATTAAATGCAGTATAATACGTATTATATGCTAAAATATCGATAATATACGACAAAGAAGATCCATCAAAGTCATAATCGGTAAATTCCGTCCTAGTTCTTAGGTATGACTTAATTGAGGCTTTAATATCCTCAAAATCTAATGCCGTTAAATTATTCGGTTGCATTACTCAGGTCTCTGTAAAATAAACTCGATTGTCTCAACTACTGGTAAACCAACAATTCTATATTCAATGTATACATTAAGTTTGTTACCTGCCATAATCGGTTGACAGTCAACATTTGTTAGTTGTACTCTAGGCTCATTTTGGTTAATGGTATTTATTATCTCATCACGAATCATATCAGCTGTAAAAGCATCTAATGGTTCAAACAGCATAGTATAAACCTTTGAACCTGTATCAGGTTGAAAAGGTTTTTCTCCAGGAGCTGTTAATATTAAATTTTTAACTGATTGTTTAATAGAATTATCATTTACCACGGAGGAAACATCATTAGTAAAGGAATTTTTTAAAAATCCTATATTAATGTCTTTGAAAGATCTAGATTTTATCAGATCCTTTGCACTTATTTCCTTTAAAGCCATTATTATACTTCATAAAACGTATATTTCAAAAATAGCTCTTCATTAGGTTTTACTGGTCTAATCACTCTCACATAATATTTTTCATCTTCAAAATATTTTTCACAATTAGGTTCCTCACTATGATTGAGGAATCCACCTAAAGGTGTACGATATATTATCTCATCTACAACTAAATGAGACATTCCCAGGTATGTACCCACCTTGAGAGGTCTTTTTGTGAAGACCCCTTGACCAGCAATCGGACTTTCAGATATGAATAATCCTTCTGGTAAAGCTCTGTAAGACACTATACATAACGAATCTAAGTATTATTTAGCGTCCTTGACCACGATAACGCTTTTTGCCCGAATTTCTTGAAGATGCAGCATATTTTGTGTGTTTTCCTGTTCCTTGACGTGTTTTCTTTGGTTTTGCCTCAACAAAGGTGTCAGGGTTCCAATTTACCGATTTTGCCATAATTAAGCTCCTACGAATACGTTTTTACTAGATCCAGAGACTGTTGATAAACATGAATAAGGACCAGAACCTGATTTAGTACCAAATGGGTCAGAAAATCTACCCAAAAACTTACCATTAACCATAACTGTCTTAGAAGTTGCAAATAACTTCCTAGCGTGTCCAGCAGCAGTTTCCCGTGAACCAGCGATGTCAGTTAGCCACCAAGCGGGAGTACTTGTGGTAAAAAAGCACTTATATCCCGTAGATGTAGTGGTAAGTACTGTACAAGTCGGATGTGGTGTTAATTCATCTCCATTAACAATAGGTATTTTACCATTAATTACCACATTTGTCACTGTTGGTCCTTTAGGGGTCTGTGCCATTGGTGGCCAAGAGATAACAGGGTCACCAATCATAACAGTCTTTTTACCCATATCTCCTCTCATAGGAGGATGTGGGCATCCACCAAGAGTTCCACCACAATGACCTGGATGTGCAGTACCTCCAGCACCTTTTCCGTGCCCACTGCAAGTTCCCATGTATAGTGCTGCTCCTAGTGTCATGTGTTTACGTTATCGTAAGGATTTCCGTAGGCTTCTGCTGCAGCTGCAACTCTAGCCGCTGATTGTGTCATATCGTTGAATATTTTCAATTTTCCTGTTGCTTTCCAAGATTTACAACCAGATCCATATATTCCATGCATTGTATAAGTATGTACTGTAGTAGTATTACCAACTGTTTGACTAGAATCGGGTGTTGACGCAGGTGTGGTACATGAAAAATGTGCACAACCCTCATTTACTGGTTTACATGACAATTCGACATTAATTCGTGTGAAAACAGAAGGATCAGGTCGATATTGACGCATAATATATTTAGTATATGTCGAAGCATACGGCAATTGCGTCAAACTTCCTTGAACAGTGTTCACAAGTACGTCTTCTTGCCTAGTAATTGTCGGAATTGGGTCTTCAATCATCTCTTCAACCTGTTTATCAACGTTTGATTTGATTCTTTCTTGTGCTTCCACGACTAAATTTTGCATTTCCGAGCTCATATCCGTTTCTTTTAGGTGATCAAGCGGATAATTTGGTTTATATTCCTTTAATCCCTCAACTGCGGAGCGAGAATACAAAGTTTGTGGTTGATTATAGATTATATCACGATCTGGATCCTTTTTTATCTCAATTTTGGTTATAAATTCTGTATCTGTAATTTTTGTAAGGTCTTCATCCCCTATTTTTTCCGTAGCAGCGACTGCATCAAGCACTTCTTTCGTAACTTGCAGCTCTCCTGACGAATCTTCAGGCATATCACTCAATACTTTTTGAAATTCTGCTGTTCTATTAGGATTAAATCCCTGATTAGTCTGAGAAGTTGTCATTTCAGTGAAAATATTCTTAACCCAAATGCGTGGAAGTACTGTACCATCTCCATATCCACTACCTGCTTTAATAATTTGCACTGCAGTAAGCACTCCATTAGTAAAAGTACCTTCAAGTTCTGCTCTGACACCTGCATCTGCCTGTGGACCAGCAACTTCTAGTACAGGTGTTTTACCAAGAGTGTCCCAACCTTTACCTCCATCCGTAATTGTGATGCCAGTAATCCTTCCATTTGTAAGAATTGGCTCTGCAGTAGGTTGAATCATCGTCGAAAGCGTGTCTGGAGAGCTCTTTTCGAGGTCTGCGGTAACAAATTGTACACTTTTATCCAAAAATTCGTATAATCCTATCAAACATGCACGATCTACAATACCATGACCCGCTTTTGCCGTAATAACATGACTTCGATTAGAGGTATATTGGGTATCTTTTGCAAAACTACTACCTGCACCATCCAAATATATGATATGATAAAGGAAATTATCAATATCTGTATGAAAAGTTCGTGTAATTCCATGTCCATTAATAGTATCACCAGGTCTTAATACGTCAAAACCTGTTTGACCTTCAGCAATCTCCTCATTTCCGACCTGTGTTACCTTTAAATTCATGGTAAGGGTCGTTGTAGTGTTGTCTGCATGGGTTAATAAGTACGATAATGCAAATGTATCATTAACTGCATACCCACTACCACCACTTAACATCTCTGTAACTTTCCAGTTTGTACCAGAAAATACAGGAGTAGCACCACTACTATCCTGTTTTGGGGTAATTTCTACTTTAATTCTAAATCCAGTCTTAGTATTACCACTATTAATATCAAATATATGAAAATCAAAGAAATCTGCGTCTGCTTGTTGCCACGGATTTTGTGTAGACTCGTAGGTTATACCTTCTAGTTCATTACCTTCAAATACATCAGTATATGTGGTTCCGTCGTATGAGAACGAAAAATCTTGGACGGCGTTCGGTACTGTGGTCGCTAGGGTATCGTACTTATAGACAAGTTTGTCAGTCGTGGTTCCTATGGCAAATAATGTGGGGTGGGGGCAATCAGGGTCTCCAGTTAAGTCAGGTGTCCCAGAATATTTGATATTAGTCTCCTCAGAGGTACATGTAAACCCTACACAAGGTATACACTTACTACCAGAATCAGTAGTTGTGGATGTTACGTTGCCTTCATCATCAGTGGTCGTTACAGACCCTTGATCCTCTTCTAGGTAATAACAAGGTTTTCCTGCTACTCCAGCGTCATCTGAGGTGTCAAAGAGGTATGAAAACCATGTATCACTGAGTGCATAATCAAAAGAAAGTTCCTCAGGGTAATAATCATAGTACTGAGTACCTGGATTATTAAATTTAGTCCTAGGTTTAGAGAGTTTTCCACAGGCACTCTCAGGATGATTGTGAGGGGCACTCCCACCACTAGGATTTTCTATCCAAACACTCGGATACTCTATAGCATTGGCATCCCTGTCTGGAATGTTGTACGAACCTCCTCTCCATCCTACGTCTGGATATTCTCTAAATTCAAAGGTTACGCCTTCATTGCCAGGAGGTACAGACCAAGTACATCCATTATCATCACTTGAATTACCCTTGCATCCCATCTACCTTTTCCTCTAAAGCAGTAAGTCGTGTACCATGATTAGTGGTAGGAGCAGGGTGTGCTTGCTCCTCAAGTTCTTTTAATCTACGATATATTTCATCGTAGTTCCCCTTTATATTTAAGTAATCTTCATGCCCTTCGGGTTTATAGAAGACTTTATCTGGTGTTGGTAGTTCTGATACTGCTTTTTCTAAGACCTCGATTCTTTTTCCAAAGTTCTCTAAGACATGATTAATTGCTACATGTGCATCATCGTTCTTTTCAAATTTGGTGTTAAAAATACTTTTTCCAGTGTCAATCATTTTTTTGTCTTTTTAAAATAAAACAATCATCTTGTACGTCGTAATCGAGTTCCTCATCAGTATTCCAACCCAGTTCCTCACATATCTCGTAAGGTATTGTTAGGAGGAGATCTCCAAAATCATCTTCCTCCAGTTTAGTTGTGAATCTATGGGACATAATTTTCATAGGCGATTTGTCTTCGGCAATTTGGAAGGATACTTGACCTTCCACTCTACCCATAGTGTATATAGAGATTCTTTATCTTTGACACCCCCTTCAGAAGTGGCATAATCGGCACAAGCATACATTCGAGTATCTAAACATCCCTCTTTCCTTATCAACTGCTCTAACGCCCATACTCTTTGATCCTGTTGGTTCATTTTTTTACCTGTGAAATTTTTTTAAATGAGATGTAAATAAATTTTTGAATAATATATCACTAGCGATTGGGAACCTTTGTAGGTTAGGGTCTCTATCTTTTTTAATATACGGCCCGACCCATCGCCGAGATCCCTTCGTATGACTGCGATCTGGAGTGCATTCTTTATACTTAGTGATGTAATTAGTGTGCTTGTGTGTTACATAGGCAATAAAAAAGGGAGTAATTGTTGTTACTCCCAGTATAACATTATGCTGCTAGATTGTCAAGAATTGCTTGGTCAATTTCAGTTACATTGTTTACATCTTTCAACCACTTATTTATGTGGCGAGATGTAGTAACTGACCAAAACTTTTCTGTTCTAACATAACCTTTCTCAGGTAAATATGCTGCAACAGGTGTTTTATAAGAGAAGAAAACTTCAGTCCCATTGTTTAAACTAATTTGGGTCTGATTTGCTGCAATTGGTGTTAGTTTCATTTAGAAATGATCCTTTGTTTGGTATACACTTATTATAGGGCATATTGCCTGTCCTGTGTGTAACCTTGTGCCACTTTGTGAACTGGTATTTCTTTATACTTAGTGAGTGTTAATTGTCCTCCTTAATTGTTAGATACCATCCAATCGATTTGATATAATCAAGGGTTGAAAGTACTGGGGAATTATGTCTATTTTCTCCCCTATGGTTTCTAACACCATCCATATAATATTCCAGGTCAGTTAGTGTTACAAACTCCCCATGTAATTGCCCCTCTTCGTCTTCAATTAAGTATCTCATATTAGTATGGGATTTGTTAACCCTTGCAGTGTTATTATAAGTGAAAAATGATAATCTGTCAAGAAATGTGTGAGATCTCCGATATACTTGACAACTGATAGATTGCGTGCTAAGAGTACAATTAGTGGACAGATTAACTAACGATTGTTTACACTCATATACATTTATTTAACTATTTAAATATTATCCGTGTTTTCCACAATATATCATTTTCCTGTGGAAATCACCTGGAAAAGTATCATTTTGTTTTCCACAATCCTTTCTCTCTAATGTATTCCCAAGACAGGGAAATTACCTCTTTTAAAGTAATATAAACGTAATGTAATTGTTCATGCGGAGTTGTTGATAACTCTACCCTATTTTTATCTGTCATGATATATTATCTTGTCGTAATCATTTGGATAAACTAATAAATTAGATTGCCTATTTCCTGATAAAGTATTAGGATCCTCCCATTGATTAGTAGTAATAGTTATATACTTATCGTCTATAAAATTCACTATTCCAGTATCATCTTTAACTGAAATCTTCTCTCCTTTAATAAACATTGGGTCAGGCATATTAGGTGAAGTAAAATGTTATTTAGATCTGTAAATATACCCCTCGTTCGTTATCATATAGTTCATCATCTACAGGCATTAATTCTTCACAATCTTGGTCATATATTACTACCTTATTGTTTAACTTTTCCACAGGCATTTGTTGAATAAGTGATAATAATTCTGCGTAAGTCATGGTTGGTTTGTTATCATCTAAGTGCTTTAAACTATCGTAGGCATGTGTTAACAATGACCAATGAATTAATGATGGATGTAATGGCATTTACCTGGAATCTTCGATCATTTGTTGTAACTCTGCGTTGCGTAATTGTATCCGTTGTTTATATTCTGGTGTATGTATATTTAACCATGATAGTATAATACAAGGTGCGATAATTAGGAAGATTAAGTAATATTTTAAATACATAAATCCTCGAACCTTTGATATACTATCTTTTCTAATTGTTCCTCACTAAATGTAGGAAACTCTTCTAACACTTCTTCATATAGTGTTTCTAATATGCTTTCGTGATGTAATACTGACATGATAAATTAAACTCCATTAATTGTTAGTGAACCATTGTAATCTCTCTTATTAAATATACATGCTTTGTGTATATCAAATAATATATTCTTATTAACTCCCTCCCAATCTTCCCACTCTGTTACATAATCTTCGTGGTCAAAATCACCTGTCCCATCAACAAATTGTGGGCATGATTTGAAATTGTAGTTATCATCTACCCAGAAGATTCTTCCGAATTCATTAGATTTATACATCAGTATGCACTCCTTAATAATTGATACATAGCATCACGAACTTCGTGAGTATCGTTAACAACTCCAACGTAATTACCTGATTGAGCATAACAATCAAGTGCCTGATCTATCACATCCCATTGATCTTGAGAGAAGAAATCGTAGATCTTATTTAACTCTTTGTGAGAGTAATCTTTTTTGTTAATTGTGAATTTAGTCATGGCAATCTCCATAATAAAGTGAATAATAGTGCTGCAATAAAAAAGATCTAATTATTAAACTCCGAGGTCTAATAGTAGATCTTTTAGATAATCTTCAGCACAATCTTGAGCATCATAGATGTTATCAAATGTGCCGAGATCTATTTGATCGCCTACAATACAACCTTTATCGGTGTATACCATAGTACGAACTTCAAAACGATCTCCACCGTAGTGATAGATTGCTAGATTTGGATCTAAATCGTTTTGTCTACGATAAGAATCAAACATAGAGGTGCGAACACCTTGAGACCACTCGAAACCTAGGTAATCGTCACATAGGTTGATGGACTGAGAAAAAAGAGTTTTAACTGACATAATTTTGAAATTGAATGTTTGTGCTTAGTGGAAGAATTTTCCTCTTCCTTGATTATGTACTTAATATAGCACAGATTTAGGCAAAAATCAAGCGATCTTGTGGCAGTTTGTAGAGTGTCACTAGAGATTTGCTATAACGTCCCATATTTCTATATAATTTCTTAACCAATCTTGTTGATAAGTTGTTAGTTTCTTTTCATAATCACCATATAGAATATCATCAGCAGAATGTAATTCTATTTGATGTTTATTACAAAAGTCCTCTAATACGTCAGATAATGTATCAAGTGTGTTCATAATGCACATCCTCCGTTATCAAGTTCTCTGATAGAATTGATGTCCCATTCTGATACATACTCATCAATTACCTCGAAAGAGTTAATATCAGCATGTGCTAATTCTCTTGCTTCATCTTCACTTTGTGCATCAACTTCTATAGTGAAATAGTTAATCTCTGCACATTCAATTAGATAACTTTTCATGCGAATACACCTCCATAATTGTTAACTAGGTTTTTACCATTGTTATAGATAAGGTTCCAATCGTCACCAGTTCTCTCATATCCGTTTTCACTAACTATAAATCTATCAAGTAATTTGACATCTAATTCTTCATCATCAAAGTCAATTTTTGCACATCCATATACACCCCACTCGCTTAATTCTTCTGTGAATTCTTTCCAATTAGCACACACACATGCGACATTTTGGAAATTCTCAACTTGTAAGATTCGTTGCATAATCTTTGAAGTTTTGTTCATAAGGTTGACCTCATTTGTTTACATTCTTATTATAGGATCTTATGACCCTAAATGGTAAAATAGTGGACACTAATATAACTGGCATATTAATACTCATCCTGTGCAATAAATGGAGTAATCTTATCATGCTCTACTCTATATCCTGTAACCTGAGCATTAACATGCTCACCTAATTCGTCATCATAATATGATAAATTAGAGTTCAAATAGCATTGGATTTCTTCACATAAATGAACAGGATTTGGTGCATCATTGTCTTCACATACTATGCGAAATGAGTAAGTGTATTCTTTCATAATTGTTCACCTAATTTGTTGAATGATTTGTTAAGAATAGGGACATATAATTGACCATCATCTTTTAACATATAGAGCATAGATTTGAACCAGTTGTTATTAGCAATGTGTTCATCTAATGTTAAATTAGGAAAGTAAGTTTGTGACCAGTTCATGTTACTTAACCTCCTGACATAGTTCATTAACTAATACATTCTCAACTAACTCTTCATATACCTCATCATCCATTGTTAAACTAATTTCATCTTTTAACTCACTATCTGTTAGTTTTTCACAGAAATCAGTCAAGTCTTGTGTTACATAAGCAACCAAATCTTTGGTGCTCATACTATCAACTAAGAGGTCAACATACTGAGCAATTAGTTCATCTTTCTGTTGTGAATTGAGATTGTTCATTGTTAAGAACTCCATGAGAATTGTGGTAATTCTAGTATAATATCTCTTACTCTTTCTCTATCTAAACTATCTCCGTAACCCCAAGTATAGTTGTTATTTGTATCATTTGCTGCCTTTAATAACCTATGTTTGTAAACATAAAAGGCATCAAATATGTCTTGCTTAGTTAATCCTGAAATAGGATAAAGTTCACTCTTAGGTGAATAGAATGACCATACATAGTCAACAAATTCTTGTAATGAATTCATAAAGGTTAACCTCCTGATTAATAGTTTTTTAGTGTACGATAGGATTTAACATGCACAACATTCTGTGATGTTTTAACTCTATCTGGTGTCAAAAAGTAATACTTAATTACTGGAGTTGGATTGCAAAGTAATTCGTATGCTTCGGGAGTTAGTGTCATAGAAGAACTAAACTTGTGTACTCTATTATAATACTATGGATGATACCATAATGGTAAAAAAGTAGACACTTATTTAAGTGTCATACTCTTCTAGTATATCGGGATCGCATGGACTAAGATCAAATTCCTCGAAATAATAATCAAGGTCAATGTTATTTTCATCACAGAAATTAACAACCTTTTTTAATGTTTTCTTACTATCAAATTCAATTAAATGATGCTTAGTTTCAACAATTTGTTTAGTCATTGTAAAGAATCCAATCGGGTTTGTTAATAGAATTACGGCAACATTGACAAGTTAATGCACTCCAACTGAAGTGAAATACCTTGCTTGTTTGTGAACATTTAGGACAAGTAATCCATTTGCCGTTGTTACCTGCCCTCGTGTATTTGTTAACTCTAGGTATAAACAATGTCTTCATAATTACCTCAGATATAGATAACCACCTGCCCAATCTACGTTCTCTGAGTTATGTAAATACTCACGTTGATTGATAATTCTCATATCATATCTAACATATTTTGCTGGTGATTTCCATGATGCTGGTTTATAAACTTCACCAGTATTCTTATCAACAAAGGCATGAACACTTCCATCCCTATATTCATTTCTATTTTGAAATGTGTCGTAGTCTTGTTGTATAATTTTATGGTATTTCTTACCAGTTTGTATTCTAAACTTCATCAATTTAGCAGTACCATTGTTGATACTTTCTAACTGAGATTGTGCATATTCTGATAACTCACCCTCTGTATATCTTTGTGAGTTATTTGTTATCATTCTCTTATGATAATTGAAGTAATTGTTCTCAAGAGACTCACATAATTGATGTGTCCATCTTAATACTTTAGATGACAATTCTTCAGGAAGTTGATCTATTGTCACTTCTAATTCTGTTGCGATTTGTTCTAAAGTTTGGGGCATAATAATTAAAAAAAAGAAAGAATAAAGAGGGGGAATTGCACCCCCTATGTGTTACTATGAGTTAGCAATGAAATCATCAATAACTGCTAGTAACTCTTCACCAGTTTGTGCATCTTCAAGTAGATTGAATAGAGCAACTTCAGGATTAAATGCCATTTGGATTTAAGTAAATAAAGGGACTGAGTGAAGTGGAAGAGGTTCGATTTAAAGAGTTTTCCACCGTACGATCACCTCGTTCAATACAAGGTCATTTAAGATCCTTCGGAATTGGTTCCTCACCCTTGCCTTCCACTCTTCTAATATACATGAAAAAACCCCCTAGTGGGGGTTTGATGTGACACTTTGTTAGGTGTCCTTGTTTTGTTCGTTAAATGCTCTGTTGTATGCTACCTTGACATAATCAATGGCACTAACAACAACTGGAACAGATTTGTTGTATAGTTTAACAACATCTGACCACAATTCGTTAGTCTCATATGAATGAATTGACCAACGAACTTTAGCATCTTCAATGTAATCAACATAAGTGAGATTTGTTTTTGTAGGTCTCACTTTCTTCTCAACTTTTACCTCTTCTTTTACATCACTCATGGTAACATTTTTTACGACAGGTGTTGTATTTAGTTTAGAAGATTTAGAAGTTGATGAAACTTTATCAAGAGATTTAGGTGTTGGTGCATCTAAAACTGCTTGAACTTCCTTGATAGTTTTGTTAACTTTAGCAGTTGACTTTCTAGTTCTAGTCTTACGAGGTGAACGAGAAGTAGTTGCTTTAGTTGGCATAAACGAGGGAATTCGAGTGAATAGTATGGAAGAGGATCAGTTACTGCAGATGATTAACTCAGTTACTGCAGATGATCTCTCCCACTTTTATATGATACACGATATTACAGGGAAATGGGAAAAATGTGTGCACTTTGTGAATTGACACAATGTCGTGACGCTGCATGAAGTTTTACAACAACTGACTTAAACTATCGTTAGGTAATCTATCCTGTATTAAGTTACCATAACTCTCATGTAATTCACACCCTATGTAATACCTATCAAGTGATTTTGCAACCATAGCAGTTGTACCACTTCCCATAAATGGATCTAAAATAGTGTCACCAATTTGTGATCCTGCTTTAATACATGGTTCCACTAATTCAGGTGGAAAAGTAGCAAAATGTGCACCCTTATATGGTTTCTTAGTTATACTCCAAACTGACCTTTTATTCTTCTTTGGATATGATTTAGTGAGACCAGAATGGGGTTGTAATCCTGTACCTTTATTATGATATTTACCATTAGTTCTATCACGAGTTCCCCAATCTTTTGCTGGTTCTTTGATACTTTCATTATCATAATAATAGTTCTTATTCTTACTTAATAGGAACAAATATTCATGGGATTTAGTACATCTATCCTTCACACTTTCTGGCATTGGGTTTGGTTTGTGCCAAATTATATCCTGACGTAGATACCAACCATCTGCACGTAAAGCAAATGCTAACATCCAAGGGATGCCAATTAGATCCTTTTCTTTATAATTAGTGAGTTTATTTGCTCTCTTTGGTGTATACTCTGGTAGGTCTTGATTAGTCTTACTAAATGTTTGTTTAGGATACGATTTACCTGGTCTATAGTTATAATAACTATCACCAATATTCAACCATAAAGTACCATCATCAGTTAGACGATCTCTCACTAATCTAAACACTTTAACCATTTCTTCGATATACTTTTCAGGTGTATCTTCTTGTCCTATTTGATTACTTTCTCCACCATAATCTCTCAATCCATAATAAGGTGGGGATGTAATACAACATCTTGCTTTATCAATAAATGCTGGTAATGTGTCTCGACAATCACCAAATAGGATTAAATCTTTCATGTTAAACGTAACTAATTGGGGGAATACCTTCAACAAAGATATATGAAACAATAGATTGCAATCTCTTTGCAATTCTTTGACCATACTTACCAGTCATAGGTACAACTATTTGACCAAATCTTTTATGGTATAAGTTATAAGCACCTGCTGGTATTTTACCTGAATTCATATCATCTTTATCCTTTTGATGTATTCTAATTACTCTACCTATTGTCTGTGCCATTTCAATAGTAGGTAAGTTTCTAAGCATAACTGAATGAGTTAAACCTGGAACATTTATGCCTTCTGATAGTATAGAATAGTGGAAGATTATCATCTTCTTAGTATCATCTTTACCCCATTTTGTAAGGGTCTTAAAGAATACTTCTCTACCAACTTTCTTACCATTAATGATAGCACCATGCTTAGATGTGATGTGCATAATATTATAATCGTGGTCATGTAACCATGATTGAATATCAGTTTGACCTAGCATGTTCCATAGAATTCTTGTTGTTGGTGCTGATACAAGTATCTTAGGTGCATTACATTTAATACTCTCAATTATACCCTTTAAGTTATCACTATCTACTTCATGTGCATTTTGTTTTGTTCTCTCAACATCTGTCTCAAATGGTATAACTTTAGGATATAATATAGTACCACTATCTATCAACTCATGTGCTGGTGTTTGTTCTAACTTAGCACCCCAAACATCCGCATTGTCCATACCTCTTTCCGCACTTACATTATTCTTAGAACGTGAAATGCGGGGAGTTGCAGTAAAGAAATACCTACGAGTATGCTGTCTAAATGATATTGACTTAACACTCTCAAAGAATGTTTTACCAGTACCATTGTGTGCTTCATCAAAATAGATAGTGTCAATATTTACACGACTATCTATTACTCTAGGTAGAGAATGATAGGTAGTAAATATAATTCTATGTCCTGGTGTAGTATCAACAAACTCAGCAACATTATCTGTTTTAGTTGTACTTAAGTGGTCAGTTTCACCACTATGTACATGTAATACGTTAAGTGCTGGATTTATATACTTATCACCTAAAACTTCAATGAATTCTTCACATAATTGGTTTGCTAATAAGATACGTGGAGCAACAACAACAATAGTACGATCATCAGCGATTGTTGTTAATCTACGTAGGCAATCTGCAATCATTATGTATGTTTTACCACCACCAGTAGGGATGATAATTTGACCATTAGGTGCTATGTTCATTGAGTCATAAGCACGTAATTGATGTGGTCTCAAAGTGTTTCTCAATAGTGAAATCTCATCAATAAGTATATTATACTCTAAATTTTATGTCTGTGTAGTTTCTTGTGCAACTTCTTCAGGTGTCACAACCTGATTGTTTACTCTAACTCCTCCATTCCTGTTTACATGTTCATTAATCCATTTATCATCACCTGAGTAATACCAACTACCATAAACTTGATACTCTAAGTTTATATCATGCTCAATACAAGTTCTTAACACCCAATTCAAAACATCACCTCTTACATGATTAAAACCTTCCCTCATTTGTACCCAATTCCATACACCTTCCCCATCATCTTTTGGATATTCATTAAGACCTAAGATTACATCTGATCTATTAGGTTTCATCCACTCAGGTACTTGTTTAGGTGATAACATATAAAGACACTTATAATTAACACAAACTGGTGGACGATTGTCATATATTGAACAACAACCTTCAGAAGATTGTGCTTTAAAATGACATGGAACTCCCTGCATCATTTGATATCCATGTATATCAGCAGCAAGAAATCCCTCGCAACACATACTACAATCACCACAAGATCTCTCGTAGTTAATGTTATCGAGTTCAATCATTATCGTTTGATAATTAATATCTCGTGTGATTCTTTAGGATCATTGTTTACTTTATTCTTACCTACTCTAGTTTCACCTAAGGCATAAGAATAATGCCACTTAGGAAATACTTGCTCATAATCCTTATATGTTTCTCTAACCCACTCACAATTATTATAACTTAGTATCCAATTACCCTTATGATTGTATAACCTATCTTCTAACTCATCATGGTCAAAGTAATTATGATGTATAGCAAAATTACAATTAGGATACATTCCCTTGAACATTTTGTTATCCTTAGAGTTCTCTTTATCCAAGTAATATGGTGGATCTAAGTATAAGAAATCGTTCGTATCTATACTATCAAAACATAACTGAAAATCACCCTTCATAACTGATAGATTAGGGTTACGATATTGTTCAATTCTATCACACATTCTTGCCCACTTTATAGGGTCTTGATATATCTTACTCATCCAACCTAAGTACATAGGTCCATATGAAAGATTGTGATTAAAGTAATAATAAGCAGCAGCATTTCTATGATCTAAATCTATTTGATCTTCTTTCTTTCGTTTATAATATTTGAGAGGATCTTTATATACTATTCTATCAATTATATTACCATCATCATCATATACTTCATCATAATCTTCAAAACCTTGAAACATTGTTTGAGTCTGAGTCCATTTCATTAACTCTTCTTTTACTTCTTTATACTCTTCTTTAGTAGGCACTAAGTATCTACATCTATTCGCTAAGTCTACAGGATCTTGTAATAATATATTCCAAAATACAATTAATGTTTCAAAACAATCCCATCCTTCTACTGGTATTCCTAATTCACTAGACCACCTAGATTCTAAACTACCACCACCTAAAAAGGGAGATACTATTCTCCCTGTAGGTAAATCTTCTTTCTTAGGTAGATATTCAGTTATAATATTATATGCTTTAGATTTACCACCAGCATATCTTAAAGGTGTTTTCATTTCTTAGCAGTTGTTGTTAACATTTGTGCGTGACCTTCCTGTATATATTGTTCCCAAGGTTTCGCCTGTTCTTGATAGTTCCAATCAGGATATGATCCTGTAAACTTAACATAATCAGATACACATTTATCTTCCATTTCTTTAAATGCACTTACTAATGTTTGCTCAGTTCCAAACAATCCTTTAACAGGAGCAAGAACTTGTTCAGATAAAATGATATAAACCTGAACCTCTTTACATGCCTTAAGTGATTCAAATATCAAAGTATTAATACCATAAGATCTTATTGAAGGACGACCAGTATTACCAGAAACATAGAATGACATGGTGGTTTTTATACCACCTTTACCTACACTTCCACCGATCTTTTTAATCTCTCCATCAACAACTAATAGATAAACTCTACCAGCATTGTTCTTAAGTAATGTTGTAGGTAAATCTTCCCACACCATTTTAAGATTAGACTTTGATGCACTCTCATTGAGTACAACTTTGCCCACTAATTGAGCATTTGGACAAGATGAAATGTTCATGTAATTAAGTTTTGAATGAAATATGAAGGTTATTAGATACCTCCAAACTGATTACATCATAGCATATTAATGGGGATTAAATGTCCTCAGGTACAAAGCGTAACATATTGTAATGACTACGATTGCAATAACTAATATATTTCCAATCATGATTGCCCCTCATATAATACTCTTAGGACTGGTAATCCATATTGTTCTTCAGCAAGTGTTCTCGCTTCCTCTTCATACATACAATCGTGAACATATATGGTCTTGTTAATACCATTTTCACGTTGCAATAAGACTTGATAAGTACTAGTCATTGTTAAGAAGTTCTCCGATTAATTGATCTTCAGATCCGAGGATTTGTGTTACCCAGTCATCCTCTTGTTCTTGACATAAATCATAATTTTCATCATAGAATTGCTTGTCAAGTGTCATAACCAAAACCTCCATTGTTGAATTGACGTTGTGACTCTTTCTTCTCACGTATATCACGTAAAGAAGTTTTGAGTTTGATTAACTCCTCATCTTTATAAAGAAAAGGATTCTTTTCACTCGCTTTGAGTGCCTTCTTAATCATCTTGATTTGAGATTCATAAGAGAAAAAGTTTCTTCCGATCATGATTTAATATAGCATATTATATGGGGTGTGCAATGTGTTGTGTGACACTTTGTTATCTGCCCTCCCTCGACTTATTTCTAATTGTTATATGATTTCCTTCTATTGCAAACTCTAAGTAATCTCTATGACTCCACTCTAATTCGTCATATAATTGATTAAGTTTATCCATATCTTCCCATAAGTCTGTTGGAGTTGGTTCACCCCAAAATGGATTATCATCAGGGTTCATCTATCAATTTCCCCAGTAATATCAAATAGTATCCTAATCTTACAGGTAATTGTTGATAACAATTCCTGTTGTTCTTCAGGTGCTAATTGAGATTCAGCGAGTACACTATCATAGATAGCATCCCATTCTTCATCGTCAAAGTATTCACGAACCTCATCAAATTTATCAAGAGGTGTTTCAATTCCAAGATTATTAATGTTAGTCATGGTGTCTATAGAGTTCTTTTAAATGAAGTTTTTCGGTAATTTCATCAATTTCTTTCATCTTAGCAGTATATTCTTCAAAAGGTATATTATTATCCCTGAAGAATTGCTTTTGAAGTTGGCAAACATACATGATAAGTGAGTCTTTAACAATCAATTTTTGCTCCCTCGTTAATAGTGCAGAGTGTAATCCAATCATCTACGTAGAGTCTTAGTGTACTCTAATATATTATCACGAACTTGCATTAATTCAACATAACAATGTTGATTGTGTGCACATGAACGTAAATGATTATCAGGTTTATGTAAAGACTCGATAAACAAATCGAGTCCACGATTCCACTTTTGATTAACATCTTCGGTGTCATCTATTGAGTTTTGATCTTTACTTGCCATTTAAGATTGTGTTGTGTAGTCTATATCTACTCCATCAAATGAAGCATCATCATATTCAATGTCCCATGTATTACAATTAACTTCTTCATCATCAATGTAACATTTAACCTTCTCATTAATACCATTCTGATTCCTCATATTCGGTATTAACTTTTCTACTTTTCCCCTTATTTGATCTGTTTGTGTCATAGTTTTGATCCCAATTAGAGCGATTTGTGTTACTTTTTTGCCTCTTTTCGTGAATTGATTTACCATAAGTGTTGTAACCTCGTTCGTTACCACCTCTTCTGTAAGTCTTACCCATGAGTTATGATTGAGTATGTCAATGATGTACTACATTTTATATAGTGTCAAATGGAACAGCACAATCCTCTATATCAGCAGTATAATCTACTGGTTCTGTTCGGGTATCCTCCAATGTTGCATCATCAAATCGTGATTCATTAGAGACTGATATTTCCTCAAAACAAAAACCAACACCTCTAAAGAAATCACTTGCCTTGTCTACCACATCAGTGATATAAGAGGAATCAAATTCTTTAGTAGTGATGGTTTGGTCTTCGTCTGTTGCTGTCAAAATAAAACGTGGCATGATTATGATTCATTACCCAGATATTCTATCATACTTCTGAAATAATGCAAGAGTGTCAATCCACGAGGTGTCTATTGACAAAAAATTTCGGGAAATCCTAGAGATCGATCCTATATTATATGAAATGATCCTTCCAGTTATTATCATTTGCCCACCAACCTGTAGAGTCTGTAGGTTTATATGACCACCATCCTGTAGCAATGTACTTAGTACCTATGTTAGGAGTGATACCATGATGAGCATGTGTCCAGAATCCTGGTGCAATACAACATGATCCTTTAACTGCTGGTATAACTAAATCTTGATTGACATACTTAGTACCACATTCAGCATCATTTAAATATATTGTCCATGTCATTATTATTGGTGGTGTATCAGGACCATGCTCACAATGCTGTTGATAATAACCTTCACCATCTAAGTATCTTTGTATTCTATACAATGCAAGAAGATCCCATTCCTGTGATGTTACTCGATCAAGAACAGGATATTTTTCTACATACTTTTTCCTAGCATTGCATAGGTTAGGATATATTATACTATTATAGAATCTAAACTCATTACTATTAAATTCTGCATTAACATCAGTGGAAACTTTTGCTCTTGAGTTATGAACTGGTCGTGCTCGTCTACTATCTGATTCAAATAATTCAATAATAGAATCACATTCTTCATCATTTAGAGTGTTATTAAATACTTCAATCATCTGATTCATTATAATCGTGACGTTGCATACCATTTATTTTATTTCTATCTACAAATAAATTAAATGCAACTGATATTCTATCTTCATCAGATTCACTAGGTTCTACATCATGTTCTAACCAAGAAGGAAAATATATTACCATTCCTTCCTCTATATTAATATAATTAAATGTATGTCCATTATTATAATATATGTAATCCATATGAGAGTGCTGTAGAACACCTCTTGGATCATATAATCTTATCTTACCACAATTTTCTGGCACTTTAATATAATACACACCACATAGAAATATATTACTATCATAGTGAGTATGCCTACTATTATAATGTCCTTTCTTATTAATATTAATCCAATTAAAGATACCAAAATCCTCTGGTTTAAGAGGTTTGTCTTCTCTCATTGGTACATGTTCTATAATTTGTCTAGCAAATTCTGTATCTTCTAATTCAACAGGGGATTGCCATCCACCAACATTAGATATATTGGCAGACTCATGCTCAGATTGTAGTTTATATATTTTCTTCGTTAATTCTTTATTATCTAGATTAAGATGATCAATCCAGACAGGAGTTGAAAAAAGAGATTCGATATACATTATAAAGTCACATTGACAAAAAATTTAGGAAAATCCGAGAGATCGATCCTATATTATATCATACTGGGTTGTATGCGTCATATTGTATCACAATTTTACCATGACCACCATAGGCATGTCCATTACCCCAGTTATTACCTGTAATACCACCTCTACTTACTGCATTACCTGGCCAGTAACCGCTACCAGTAGCGTTGGGATTTACATCTCTACTATTTCCTCCTTCCCATTGTGTTGATGTTAATGGGTGATTTGGGTGACCTCCAACGTATCCTGATCCACCAGCACCATTAGAGGAGTTTGGACCTCCTCCACCACCAGATCCACCATAGTATCCAGCACCACCTCCACCAGCATTACATCCATTTCTTCCAGCAGCAGAACACCAGTTACCACCATAGATCTGACAGGGCCAACCTACTGCCCATGGACCTTCTTGTCCACCACAACCATTACCACCACTTAATTGAGTACCAGGACACTGACCATTGCAGTTACCACCTCCACCACCTCGGTTATAATTACCACCACCATTTTGACTACCACCACGACCTCCTGAAGGAGAGTAACCATTTTGTCCGTTTGATCCTCCACCAGCACCACCACCATGTGATCTACCATTAGAGTTACCTGCTGATCCTCCACCACCACCTGACATTATGATAGCAGCATTATGATCGGTTCCTCTACTACTACCATTCCAAGAGTTAGTGAATACACCTGAGTATCCTCCACCAGAACCATTTTCCTGAGTTCCTGGACCTCCAGCACCACCTACAATTATCTTAAATGTTGTATTTGCTGCATTATTAATTGTACCTTTTGCCCATCCACCAGCACCACCACTGGTATTCTCATTTCCTTCACCACCTCCACCTGGACCAAAAACATATGCTATCATGTTCTCAATCTCTCCAGGAGCATTGAATGTTTGAGAACCTCCAGTATAATTATATGTTTTAGTAAAAGTTTCTAATGCTGCACCACCACCTCCTAAAAAATTAGGTGTGCCAGCAAGACCGAATGATGATAGTAAAGGCATTTTTCTTAATCGTAATATACTTGTGATCCAATAACAGACCAAGCAGATGATCCTGTTTTAAAGAAAGAGAATTGATAGACATCAAATCCACTAGTTCCACCACGAGCAGTAGGAGCAGTACCTCCAGACCATTGAACTGTCTTACCTGATCCATCAATCTGAATATTACTATTAATATATCCAGTTGAACCACCATTAGTTGAAACTATTGTACAAACTATTGTTTCACCAACTGCCTGATAAGCATTTAATGTCGTAACACTACCACCATCAGTATATGTAAAATTAGGTGTCCAGTTACCAGTATTTGCTGAGGTAAAATATGTAACAGCACCATTATATAAGTTAATTGTTGTGTTTCCGTTTGATGTTCCTGCTACTGTATTATTTTTCTCTAATACAGGTGATACACCAACAATCAATCCAGCATTACCAGTAATATCAAGTGCGGAGCGAGGAGTATTTGTATTGATTCCAACTTTCGATGTAGAACTATCTACATATAATTTATTATCATTTACATTAACGTCACCAGATGCTAGGAGTTCAACTTTACCGCCAGTTCCTCCTTGGTCTCGTATTGTGTTTACATTAATTGTTGACATTACTATGTTTCCTCGTTAGCGTAGTTATTTATATTATAAAATAGCAAAGCGAGCACCTGATAATATATTCAAGGTAACTCCTGTATCTACTGTTAATGGTCCAACAACAAATCCATTGGTGAACTTAGCATCATTGTTAGGAGCACCAGCACCTACAGATGTATTCTCTGATAAAGTAGTAGCATTAGTTCTAATGATACCATCATTACCTACTGATGGACCTCCACTACCAACTGCAATCCAACCAGCACTACCAGTACCAACGTCTGCTACATAAATTTCTGCTGCATCATCAGTAGAATTATATCTAATACTACCAAATACAGGAGCAGCAGGACGTGTCGCTGCTGTTCCTGAAGGTAGTTGAAAGTCAGGTTTATTAGTAGCAGATGATGTAGTGAACCTTAAAGCAGTTATTTGTGCTGTTGTTGCTGTGGCGATCTGATCACCATTAATCTTAGTTAGTGCCATATTATTAGTTCTCTATAATAGTATTTAGATAGGTAATTCAAGGATAAAGATCTTTGTTCCTGTTGGTGGATTTGTTCCAAAGACAACATTAGTACCTGAAACATAATAATTAGCAGTTCCTGCTGTTACTTCAGTACTATTACCACCAATTTGTACCACACCATTCAATGAAACAAGAACTGAGTTTGCTGTATGATTAATAGCAGCGTTTCCTGTGTCAGTAATACCGAATGTTGGTGTGAATCCATCACCATCATATAATCTTCTAACGTATTTGTCAGATCCAACACCACCAAATCCAGTACTAATAATATCACCAGTAACTTTAAGGTTACCAGTAATAGAAAGTTTGTTTGCTGCTTCAGCAGTTTGTCCAATACCAATGTTACCATTGGAATCAATATCCAATGCACCAGTATTTGTTAAACCAAATCCATACCAGTTGCTAGTACCAGCATTACCATCATCATAATATATCCAACCAAGAGATTTACCTGGAGTCCAGTTAATATTATAAACTAAGTCACCATCTGCCTGAGTAGTATAACCAGAAATACCAGTTAAATCAGGAGCAAGACCACCAGCAGCTTGAGGAGCAAGTAATGTTTGCTTAATCACTGTACCATTTTGGTTGGCATAAGTAATCTTCTTCGCTTGTAAGTTACCAGTAACAGAAGTTAATCCTTGGAAAGTAACAGGACCAGCAAATATAGATTCTAATGCGTTTGATGCACCACCAATTACAGTTAATTTATCAGTAAGAACAATCTCAGAGAATGTTTCAATGGTAGTGTTTTCCTCACCAATAACATTCAACTGAGCAATATCTTCATTAGTTACCTGACCTGTAACTGGGTTAATGATTTGGTTACCAATGAATAGGTCACCATTTGAGTTAAGACCAGAGTAGAAAGCAACACCCGCTTCTTCTTTAATAGACTGAGAATACTTAACTTGGTCAGCACTTAGAGTTTCAACCTGTGTCTGAGGGAACGCAGTTGAATAGTTACCTGGACCAAAACCAAGGTATTCAAACGTATGGTTACCTGATCTTAGAATTGAGTGTCGTCTAAACTCTACAGGTATAGGAACATTTGAACCACCTGAGTCACGAACACTTATCTTTCTTGTTTCCTCATCACCAGAACGTGCAGTAAGTTTGACACCAGTTAAACTACCATTACCATCATTACCATCTGCACCATCAGTACCACCAGTATATGCAAATTGAGTAGCAGGAGTATTCCATCCTGTATCTTTAACCAATCTACAAATACCTTCCTTAGTAATAGATCTCTTAGGATCCTTATTACTTGTGTATGGTGTTAAATTATTTGTAGCGTATACCAAACCTATAGTAAGATCATCTGCTTTTGAATATGCACGTTCAGGATCAGAAACAGGATTGTCTCTGTCAAATGTAGGATATACTTCATTAACATTCTGAGAGAATTTCCTTTCATTGAAGTTTGCTGCACCTGGTGCAACAGAAGCATAAAGAAGAGTTAAGTAGAATATGCCATCAGCAACACCATTCTCAAATGCTTGTACCTTTTCAATATCATATATGTAGAAACAACCATCTAAACTATAGTTACTATCACTAGTATTCGTTGGTTGCATAACATAACCACTCAACGGATCTCTAGGTAGAGGATTCGTCTTGTTCTTATCAATTACATAACGTACACGATATGTTCTGTCTTGTAAATCTCTTGGGTCAGAGATTCTCTTAATAAATGTTGTAGGTGTAAACGCAACATTATTATAATCTGTATTCGTACTTAATGTTGTGTATATACTATTTGTAGCAGTATCAGGATCTACAGAAAGATACCATCCACCTGTAGTTTCTGGTGTACTATCATTATCTAAATCATATACTGTACTATCATACTGAATAGGTGATCCAGCAACACCAGGAGCAATACTTGAAACAGCAGGTCCAGCAGGAGTTATTCTTGCTGATTGAACTGTAGGTTCAGTTGCAGTTGAAGTTGCATTTAATAATACATTAAGTTTATCAGGTATTGCACTTGCACCAGTACCATCTTGTCTAGCACCAATAGCAAAACCCTGTACCTTAGCAGTAGGTGGAGAGTTCTCATCAGTATATCCAAATAGATATAATCTAGAACCTGAAGTTCCACCCATAGAACTTAGTTTAGCATTAATACCTTTTGTTCTCTGAATATCAATGTTAACCCAGTTAACAGATGTTTCATCTCCAAATATTATATTATTATTGACTGTACCAGTTAATGATGCACTAATAGTTGCTTGATTATTTCCATCACTCTTACTAACAACAGTTGCACCAGCAGGAACATTAGTACCAGTTACATTCATTCCAGTCTGAACACCATAAATTGAACCATCAGAAGGAAGTGTTAATATAGTTGATCCATTTGTTCCTGTACATGTAACAGATATAACTGGTAATGTCTTAGGTGGAATAATATGAGTTATAGCACCTGCTTTATCTTTAGAGAATGATTTTGCTTTAAATCCAGCAGATCTAAGTGCGTTATTACCAAAGTTAGAGTTTGAGTTGGTAATTGACATGTCAGCACCACGTTCAGCAGTGAAATGTGTTTCATATCCAACAGCGAACACAGAAACTGCCTGAATAAATGCGTCATCAGTTGCAACAATATGTCTATGACCCCAACCCTTTCTATACTCAGCATAACCATCTAAGTGAGCACCAGATCCAGTTGCTTGTACATCATAAGCACCAGTAGATGCATTATACTTAACGAATGCTCTGTCATCTTTTTGTAGTGACAATCCAGTAAACTGAGCAACAACCATTGATTTAAAACCAGTTGCTTTGGAACCATCTGCCTTCATTCCATTCATACCCCACACTGATCTTAGTGATAGGTTGAAAGCATATGGTGATGCAGAGTCAACTGTGTCAATCTCTGTCTTAACAACCATATTAGTACCATCAGCAATACCAGATGGTTCAGATGCTAATTGATAAGAGAATGAACTTTCACTTGGAGTTGCCGTTACAGTGAATGAACCATTATAAAGTGCAGCATCTGCCTGAGGTTGTGGACCTAGAGATCCAGTAACACCACTAATGTTAATATTAACACCAACAGAGAAACCATGATCTGTATTGTTACCACCAGCATCAACAGTAGTTGCTGTTGCAGTTGTACCATTCGCTGAGATAGCACTGACTCTATATTCATCAGCAATTGGACCAACAATTCTGTTCTCTTCAACTCTTGCCTGTATTTGGTCTTGAGAAGGAATACCAGATGTATCAGGAATTGTAGCGAATGCTTTAGATATCTTCTGATAATATATTTCTAAATCTGTTCTATCTTCAATGAAAGGAATAGCAGAGTAATCTCCACTTGGTACTATACCTTGTGCTATAAGAGTACTTAATTTATTTACGTCATCAGCAAAGTTAAAGCATGTAAGTCTATGGTGTGAGAACTTAGGTGCTAAGGTTGCAGTAGAATCTGGTTTAAAGTATACACCTTCTTCTGCTCCATCAAAGAATGAGAACTGCCAGAAGTATGTACCACCAGTTACTTTAAAGATTGCTGATCTAGGTGGAACTTGTGCTTCTGTATTAATACCTTGTGATGCTAATGTTGTAGGATATGGAACATATTTTGGAATTATTTTAGTTCTTCTAAGGTCTGTACCAACAACAGAACAACCTCTAGGTACAATAATACCACCTTCGATGGAATTATATTTGTAGAGTACATTATTTGGTGATGTTAAATCTAAGTTTGAGTTAGCATCAATAGGGGGAACATTGGTATACATTATTTCCCCAGGACGATTATCTACCACATATTCTGCAGGGTAGAGCATGATGCTAAAAGCATCAAATTCGTCATTACTTAAACCAACTCTATATGAAAATCTTGCTACTTCTAGGAATGCTCTTTGCAAACTTTTAAAAGGACGCAACGCAGAGTTTCCTCTGTTATCAATCGCATCAGAAGCATCAAAGTCGTCTGGGTTGACATATATAATACGCCCAGTTCTGGACGTAATAATATTCTTTAGTCTGGTAAGAGCCATTTCCTATTCGCTTTCTAGTTATTTATTTGAGACTTATGTGTAGTTCCGAACGTTTAATTCAGTTGTCGCATCCTCGAATCCATCAAGAGTAAACACATTGTTCTGAGCAGATGCTTGAACAATTAAACTCTCACCAGGTCCAAGTACAATAGAAGTCACTCTATCATAAGTTCCTGAAGCAACGTTTTTATCATCTACGATATAATGTTGTGCTTCAAGTACTGTTGTTTCAGTAGTTACACTACTTACTGTACAGAATGATCTTGCTGCTCCTTGTTTAAGAGGAGAATCAAGAAATATATCAGATCCAGCAAAGGCAGCAGATCCAGCACCCTGAATAACCTTAAGTGCAGATCCAGTATAATCTCTTACTACACCCCATTTACCAGCAGTTTGTGCTGAAACTGTATATGTTGTACTATCTGCTAAGAAACCATCGGTACTATTGACCCAAGTTCCTTCAACATCATAAACATAAATCTGATTGTATTGAGCACTAGCAGATGTAGTTAATGCTCTTTCAGTACCACCATAACTTGAGTTAGCAGCAGTACCAGTTGTACCATCGTAAATGTATAAAGTGGCAGCAGGATTACCTACAGTAAAATCAAATGTGACATGAGCACCTGCTTGACCAGGAGTTCCACTTGCTGTTCTACCATCAGTATATTCTACACCATCATCACCATTACCAGCAGTACCATCAGGTCCCCATTCACCATTAACTGTAGTAGATAAACTAAAGTCTAAGTTTGCCATTGATGCGTCAGAGACATCGAACTTATAAGTTCTATCCTGAAACAATGCCAAAGTATATCCACCACTTACTGTCTTCATTCCATATGTTGAACCATCAGTTGATAATACAAACTCATTCTCAGCAGTACCAACACCACCAGAGGCAATTGTTGCAGTACCACCAGATCCAGCAGTCACACTATCAGATGCAGCAAATTCACTACCAGATCCATTAATTGTACTTGGACCAATTAAAATAAATGTGCTATATTGATCATATACAGTTGCTGTTGTTGTATTACCACCACTTCCTTTTGTTATTGTCGTTCCTTCGTTCCAGTCACCACCTAAAGCACTAGTAGTTAAAACTCTTATCGCTACTGACTTTACATCAATCTCAGTACTCTCTGGAATATAAAATGCGTGAAACTTTGCCTTCTTCTCACCATCTGTACTTGTAAGTTGAGTACCAGGTGGTAAATTAGCAGTACTTGGAATGTTTGATGATGTCGTAAACCTTTGATTGGTTATAATATCACCTTTATGAAACTTATATGTCGATGCATTCATCGCTAAGTTTTGAGCATAATCTTTAATTGCTGCTTTGTACGTAGCAGCAGTACCATCATTAGCTACCGTTAATACTGCACTCGCAGATCTATCAATCGGTGCTGTGTACAGAACCGTATTGGTTGTAGCCGCTGGTTTAGATTGTCCTAAAAGTCCTGTTTTAGCCATTGTAATTAATTAGAAACCTGCGTAGAAGAATTGTTGTAATCGTGTGCGACCAGTTAAGTTTTCTGCACCAATACCAGCACCAAAGTTAACATCATCAACAGTTACGTTATCTGTAGATAATAATGTGGCATCTGAATCGGGAAACTTAATTGTTCTATTACCAGTAATATTGGATGTATCTAATGTAACTAGATTCAGTGAATTAGCAGTATCCTTTATCTTTGGTAGAACTAAGGTCTTATTAAATAGATCTTGTGTCGCCTTCTCCAGTACAGTAACATTAACTGCACCTGGATTATTTAGCGTATCAGTAGGTGGGTAACCTATAGAATTATTTGTTGATGTATTAATATTAGATAGATTGAATGTCAATCTCTTTGTAGCATCAATATCATCTGCTAATATAAGATTGACAATGGTTTTTGCAGTAAGAGTTTGAGCATTATCAAGACCTACAAGAGTTAAACTCAAGTCAGGTAATGTAATAATTCTATCTGCTGTTAATGCATCAGTATTAAACTGGAAAGATTTAGTTGCCAATTCTGCGTTTGCTGCAAACTTAGGTGCTGCAAATGTTTTATTCAGAATTGTTTGTGTAGCTTTTGTATCTATTAATGTAGATGCTGTTGCTGTAGGTTCAGCAGTAGTTGTAACTGTACCAGCATCAGGTAATTGAAATGTTCTCGTTAAACCTTGAGAGGTAACATAGTTCATCTCAAATGTTGCTTTATCAGAACCATTTAAGAGTACAAGTTTCTCCTTATCAATATTAATAGTTTTATTTTGGAGAGTTTGTGAAGTATCATCACCAACAATAGTAGTACCACTACCAGAAGTTATAGCAGGAAATGTAAAGATACGAGTCGCAGTACCAGTACCTATATTACTTACCTCAAATCGTGCTCTCGGTCCTTGAGCATCTTCCAATACAAACTCTTGGTCACTAATCAAAAATTGACCAGTAACTTTAACAGAACCAGTACCTTTCGGTGATAAAACAATATCTGCATTAATTGCTGTTTCATCAACTGCAGTCATGTATAATGATGAACTTGTAGAACTATTAGAAATTCGACTTAAATATAAACCACCATCACCAAAACCAATACCCAATTGATCATATGCAGTTTGATACAATCCAGTATCTCTGTCAAGATCAAAACATAATCCAGGATCCGCTTTGGTCCCCTGTGCCATGCCTTTAAATAATTGGTTTACCTTTGCCTTCCTATTCGGTATCAAAGGATCTGATACAACAACTGGTAGAATTGCTTCTCCAGACAGATTAGAATCTGCAATTGTATCTAACTGCGATATCTTTTTAGTTCCCACGAATCATTACACGATTTGCTACACGTCTATTTATAAGCTAATGCTGTATAGTACCTGCCCCTTGTGCATCAAAATAGTTAAAATTAATAACTACCCTCTGTTTTGTATCACTACAAGTAGTACCTTGATGTCTCAAGTTACATGGAAACTTAACTAATCTATTAGCAACACTCTCTACTTTTCTACCATCTATAAACTCAGTATATCCATTAGTAGTATTAACATAATAGATTGCAGTAGTTATTTTATCAATAGGCATTGGATGATTGAAGTCTGTATGAAAATCAGTAGCTTGAGGATTTTCAGAGTAGACAGTCAAATTTGCTTTAATACGCAACCACATATATGCATCCAATCTCTCCTTAAATATTTCTATTACACCTGTTGCTGATTCACTACAAATCCCACCATCAGGATCCCAAAGTAAATGACAAAATTCAAACCAATCAAGATTGTTCCTTTCATGTTCTGAATTATGATTAATATAAGGAATGAAATACCAACTGAATTGCTTACCTAGAAATACTCTTTGAATTTCTTCAAATGCTTCTTGTGGTAAGAAATCATCAATTATTTCCATCACGAATATCTTGATGCAATCTTTCAGTAGCACGTAGTTTCTCTAATGCTGCTACAACTTCAGGAGTTTCTTCCCACTCCCAAGTTTCTTCACGTCCTTTTTTATCAGTTTTTGTAAAAGTTTTTTTAGTCATAGTTTTATTTAAAGAATGGACCTCTCATCCAAGCGACAATAGAAGTACGTTTACCACTTCTTACAGGTGTAACTCTGTGTGGTAACCATGCAGGAAAAATAACTGCAGTTCCTTTAGGTGGTTTAACACGATAAAAGAAAGTTTTATGATAATGAAATTGAATTTCACCACCCTCATATTCATCAGGATCATTAAGAACTAATGAACATGAAAGTTTTCTTTCCTCATGAGGATGATTAAGAACACGTGTTCCATTATCAACATGCCACCCATAATGTTGATTTTCCTCACCATTATACACTGTTACTTGAAGTCTAGAATCAAAATGTGTCAAATCGTAATGAAAATACTCATAGTTAGCAGCATTCATAATATTACTAATAATTCCAGGAATCCATTCATCCCAATTGATCCAAGAAATATCAGTATCACGAATCTTTTTAAGACCTTTATCCTTTTCTTTCTGACCTCCTGTTTCAGCAGTCTCGTAGGTTAAATTACTACAATATTCAATCATTGATTGAATCATTGCTTCAGGTAATGCTGTTGGTGCTTCCCAAAGTAACCTATCAGTAAATGCAACAGGACCATTAATTTGATTAAATTGTTCTTTATCAGATAATTCCATAATAATTAGAGGGCACTCTTTCTACTTAGAGGTCTTTTGTACTCCCTCTTATTATAATCCCAACTTTCATTGTATGACTCTTTACTATCATAAAAATCCCACCAACCTGTTATTATATATTTGTTTTCTGTAGGAGATATTTCTCCACGATGTGTATAAGTCCATTGTGATGGCCAAATAACAGTCTTACCTTTTCTTGCTTTACATGTATACTTCTGATGATAGAAATGTGTACCTCCACCATCATAAACATCATTCAAATATGTCATAAAAACCAAATGTCTTCTTGGTAATATACCTTCTCCAGTCTCTTCACAATGCCAAACTTTAAACCCTTGACCTGGTTTATACCATTGTATTCTAATAGGTTCTGTTATATCAAATGGTGCATAATAACATGTATATGGAAATTCTTCTATGTACTGATCTAAACAAACATGAAGTTGTCTAAGATATTCATTCATAACAGGGACAGAAAAATCTGTATACTCAGCATCTGTTGAATCTTTAATATGATTCATCACTCCTTGTCCAGTAGTTCCAGGTGCACTATCAGATCTATGAAAATATGCAATAAGTTCATCACAAATATCATTATCAATATTATATTCTCTAATAAAACTTTCCATCAATGTGCATTAATTACCAGTGGTAAGAGATCATGCTCTGCTTGTTGTATTGCTCTAGTTAATGATTCTACTGTTTCACCAGGTAGAATAGGTACTACTTGTTGTTTAATTATAGCACCAGAATCCAATTCCTCTGTGACATAATGTACTGTGCATCCAGTTTCTACATCACCTGATTCCAATGCTTGTTCTACTGCATGTAATCCTTTATATTTTGGTAGTAATGATGGATGTAAATTTATAATTCTACCAGCAAATTCATCACAGAATTTTTTAGATACTATCTTCATCCATCCTGCCATTACTATCATATCAACTTCATAAGCATGAAATATTTTAATTATATCATCTTCATCCTTACTATAGACACAAGGTATATCTAATCTCTCTGCCCTCTTCCTTGCTTTAGCTTTCTTTTTATTGTATACCATAAGGACAACATCATGTTTAGGACATGAGTGAACTACATTCTCGAAGTTGCTTCCGTTTCCAGAGCACATGATTCCTAATCTCATTTTTTAATGTCGAAGTTTGCAGAAAGTGATGTTCTAATTATATCTGAATTATGAGGTGATACAGCATGTAATTGATGACCAGGAAAAAATATGATATCTCCTGCTTTAACGTCAGGAGTCCATCTATCTGTAACTCCCATCAACTCTTTCAGATTAGAAGATAATTGATTACCATTCCTATCATAGAAATAGAAACTAGCAAAATCATCTCCATCATTAACAAAAAAGACACATACAAAATCATGTTTAGCATGATCGTGTGTCTCTTGAAATCCACCCTTTGAATACTTATTAATCCAAGGGTTCCACATATAATATCGCAAATCAATATTTAATGCAGTAGCAAATTGCTCAATACTAGGTGCTAGTAAAGGCATATATTTCTCTGCTTTAACTCCTAGAGTTTTAACATTACATAATTCTTGCCATGTAAAGTTTTCTTCAGTTGCTTTCTGATCATGACACCAAGGTGGTAAATCAAAATCAGTATCTGATTCTATTGCTGCAATAAGTTCCTCAGCATTTGGTGCTCGGAATTGATGATAAAAAGCATTAGGAAACAGAATCTGCATCTCGCCTCAATTTTTTAATCAAAGTTTTTGTCCTTTTCTTAAGTTGACGCAAACGAGCAGACGCTAACTTGGATTTCAAGTTGCGTCCCATTTTTCTAGGAGATTCATGACGTTTAAGACGCATCGGTCTGCCTGTTTACTGGAGAAGTCTAACGTATTTAGTCTTCCTTGTCAACCTGTTCTAAAAATTGCTCTCTAAATTCTTCAGCTACTGACATAACTTCTTCATCTACTGGAGGACCAGACTGAATGACTGGTGATAATAAAGCAGTAGATCCATTCTTACATGCAATTCTCCATACAGTACGATTCCTTTCCGTCATTGATAACAAGAAAGGTAAATTATTAATTGCTTCGTCTTCTGTAATATCTTGAACGTCAGTCATTTCTAAACTCCACTTTAAGTTTAGCATCTGATAATGCACCAACCATTTCCCATGCTATCTCTCCTGATACCATGTTCTCATCACAAAAATATTCTATGGAATCCTCAATAATATCCTTGAGTTCCAGCAGTTGCTTTTCCCTTTCGTTATTCATGGATAAGACTCTATACTAATTCATCATACCATATCTATCTCGATATGTCAATAGGATCTTAGAAAGCTTCTCTCGGTAATTCCCTTTATCCATACCACCCTTTATTTCTCCAAGTATCTCTTTGTCTTTCATAACAAAATAAGTTGGGTATCCCATGTTTTCATGTACACCAGCAACTTTAGGGTATCTGGATAGTAAGACATCTCTATGTTTTCTATACATTGGTCTGTCCTGCATTGAGACATGAATAAATCCAAGTCCTAATTCATTTGCAACTTTAGAATCATAATGACCCATTTTATGACAAATGCCACAATCTTCATCACTAAATTTTATCACTTCCATTTTCATTTGTAGTTCCTCATAAGATTCTTGATCACCACTAAAATAGTATGTTACATCCTCTCTAGGAACGTATCCTTTCACCCCAATTGATAGACAAATACGAGGAATTGTGCTTGAAATTCCAGAATGTCGAAGACCCTCACTGATGTAAATCGTATCACCAGCCTGTAACGTTACAGGTTTTGTTCTTTCTACTGAGTATGATACTTCCCCTTCTAAACATATAATCAATACATTAGCAGGATCTGTATGTTCACCAAGACCCTCAGACGCTCCTATAGAACAAAATATCTGAAGATCCGTTAAATCATATTTAGAATATTTTTCTATTACCTGTTTAAATTTTAAAGGAAAAGACTCAATGTCTATGTAATCTGTCTTGAGAGTTCCGTTAATATGGTCATATACATCATCAGGATCACTCTGATGTGTTTTTATGAGTTCTATCGCTTCTTCCCAATACATTATTTGTAATCAAAAATAAATTCTCCATTACCTATGCGACCTTTAGGCATTATATTAAATTGAAATGAACGTCTATGTTGATTTGTATTATTTACATTAATTCTATACTTCAAACTACTAGGATATAAAATCATAGCTCTATGCTGAGGACGTACTGGAAAATAATCAGCACTATAGATGTTCCATTTTGATGGATCAGAACTTGGGAAAGGACCATGACTTTCTCTATAAAACTCTGTATCCCCACAATTCTTATCATACTCATCATCAAAGTATACTACACCAGTATACCAAGAATTATAATTTGATATATGTCCAGAAAATCCTCCTGGATTTATTCTAGTAAACCATGATGTTGTAAGTTGAATATCACAATTAAAACTTAATTCTTTTATGTAATCCTGAGCAAAAGTTTGAAAATACTTATGTAGATCATCATTTGAATTTAGAATATTCGTATTTTTACTGATTGATGATCCCAAATATCTTTGTTCACCTTTAGCAAACCATGTAACTTTAGAAGATAACTCCTTAAGTTGTTTACATACATCCTTATCAATCTCTGTAACTGCTATTGGGGAGCAGAACAAAGGCATCATCTGAAAATTTGCCATAATTTAGTTTAATAAAATAGTTGCACCTGTAACTTTGACATTGCCTCCAGCAGTTAATGTAAGAACACCACCTGCTTTAAATCCACCAACACCACCAGCAGTGATATTAGCAGCACCACCAGTAACAGTCTTCCAAAGACCAGCACCTACGTAGGTACATGATGGACCATAAGCCCAGAACATAGAACCAGAAACATTGTCAACAATATATCTAGGTATCGCATCTGCAGCAGATCCACCTGGGAACATATGAGTTTCTATTGATCCAAAACAAGTAGTAATTCTACCAGATTTTAAACCAATTTTATTTGGTGGTGCATTGAGCAACTCATTTAACAATGGAGTATGTACATCAATAACTGATTGTCCAGTCAAAAGAAGTTCTCCAGCAGCAATACTTGCAGCACCATCAGCTTTAATATCTATTTTAGTAGAATTCATATTGGTAACCTTAGATGCAATGTTGCACTCTGCTCCTTGTACCTCAAACTTAGCACCTACTGTATTAATGTCAACATCAGATCCAAATCTAATTGTATGTTTTTGAATCTTTTCATTCTTCTTATTACCTCTCTTATCAACAAGTTTAGGAGAACCCTCTGCACCTATAAACAATCCTCCACCAACTTCTAAATGGAAATCACCATTAACCTTTAAACGATAATCACCATAAACTGTCTCTACTCTATCACCATGAACATTACAACACTCATCACCACGAACTTCCTCAGTAAGATTACCTGCCCAAGTAAAATGGTCAGCAACTAAATTACCAGTATCTCCTTTATTTTTATTAGATTTCTTGGCAGCAGCTTCGACTTTCTTTGCTCTATCCTCATCAGTCATCTCCACTTTACTTTGTCTTATCTTCTTCTCTGCTTCATACTTTGCATTTTGATAGTTATTCAAACTAACTGAAGTATGAGTTGATCCACTTGGACTCTTCTTAATTGTAGTTTGACGACCAGGTGTACCAATAAACAAATCATAAGCACCATTAATATATGTCTTTGCTGTAGACAAATAAGGATCAGCATTATGAATAATATTATCAATTAAATTATTACCACTATCATTACTACCACAACTACCTCTACTAGATCCTCTTATTTTATTAATCTCATCTAATTCTGCATCAGTACAATGAGTAACACCAAATAAAGGGAACCAACCTACTGTATCTTTACCACCTTCTGCTTCTCTATTACAACCACTACCAGTAAGTTTAATAAACATCATGATCAAACCAGTGATACTTGTAAGACCATTCTTCATTAAATCAGTTCCTGCTGAGAAAATACCACTTCCTGCCTTCCAAGCTTCGATAATTTCCTTTGCCTTATCAATACCATCTACAATGCCACTAACGGTACTAACTAAATCTTGAATTGAACTAAGGATCTTATTAACACTACAAACAACACTATCAATAGTATCCTGTACTCCTTGTACAATCATTGATGCTTTATCAATAAGACCATCAAGGAAACTATTAAGTTTATTAGTAAGAGTACCAATTGGATCAGAGATATATGATAGTAATTGATTATCAATAACACATAATGATTTCAATATAGCAGTAATTGCTGCTTGTACTGCTGCAAATGTAGCATATGGAATACCAAGAGCACCTGATACAAGACTTGCTAACGATAATGATTCTGCTAGATTAGCTACAGATTGACGAATTGCAGAAACTACTTGAGCAAAAACTGACCCCAGAAAATTTTGTACCTTCCAAGTGAGTTCTTTCGCAGTAACCAATTTACCAGAAACAATATCAAGAAAATCTCCATCCTCTGCTTTTATAAGAGTTCCTGCACTATCAGCTATATCTTCAATAAGATATGATAACTCATAGTCTAATGATTTCCAAGGACCACCAACACCATTAGCAGCAGCAAATGGTTTTGTAGGATTTGTTGGTTTTGAAGGGTTTGTACCACTTCCATTAAGACCTTTTGCAGCACCAGGACCATCAGGAGATCCTTTACCACCAGAAGCACCAGTTTTATTACCTGGTAATGGAACACTATTATTATCAGAATTACGCTGATAACCTTCAGATTTAGTTCTTGCTGTTACATCATTAGGTGCTGATGGATGTAAAGCAACAGCATTAGGAGCAATACCAGGCTCCATTGCTTCTCCAGTAAATGCAAATTGTTTTTTATCTGCAGTCTTATTATCTTTATTAACTCTCATAACACCAATAACAATTGGCATTTGAGCTGCTTCTCCATCCATAAAGAATCCCATAACAATTGCGCCTGGTTGCAATTGTCCAGAAGATTCTCCTTGTAAATCATTACCTGGTTGAGAAGTATGCTGTAATACAGTTGCCCAAGGTAACTCTTCTGTAGGAAGATCAGCAGTAGTACCACCACGTACATTAGTATAGTATCCAAGCACACGAGCTCGTACTCTACCTATTTCCATAGGATCGTTAGTATCTTCTACTTCACCAACCCACCAAGTAAATCCATCTTTACCGACAAAATTTACTTGAGGTTCTTTGGTAATACCTTCAATGGTTTCCCGCATTTATCTGATTAGTTTCTTCTCATTTTATATTTAGCCACCATCAGCATTTTGTCTTTTTACTTCTCCATCAATTTTTAAACATACATTTCCAGAAATAGATACCCTTTCTTTATCACAATTATAAAATGGATATACTGAATGCATTAATTTTGAAGGAAAAAATAACAACGTACCCTCTCGTGAGGGAGACATTTCATATGTATGGTTAGAAGGTTCTCCTAACATGTTCATATATTGAAATTGAAAATTAGATATACTCGATGAATTAGCACGTGCAATAGGAAGTTGCTTCTGTTCTCTATAATCTGTAGGAATTTTCATCCAAATTACAAAGCTATAAATTCCAAAATGATTATGTATTGGATTAAATTCTGTTTGATACTGATAATTTACCCAAAAATCTGCTAGGTAGTACGGAACATTCCTACTGATTGGAAAATTAAAACCAACATTATAAAATTCTGTAGTATATCTACCACATAATTCATGTAAAACATTGTTCCAAAACCAATTATCTCTATCTACCAATCCAGCACTCTTGGTTATATTACCAGCAAGTTCTTTTTTAAGATCTCCTTCCGATTCACCTATTATATCCCATAGGTAAATCATTTGTTCTCTACTAAGTTTCTTTTCTAACCATCCACCAAGAGAAGGTCTGAACGCTTTAATACTCATTTAAACCCTCCCATGCATGGTATTATTAATACGTGTGTTATCTTTAGGTATAAAGAATTGACTAATACAATATCTACCTAATCCATTCAATTCAGATCCCTCCATATCAATAGGGGTTGCCTGATGTAACAAAGGACCAGGAAAAACTACTGTCCTATTATAATGTAAATCAACCTTCATGTCAAATTCTGGAAATATTAAATCCCCACCAGTAAATGCTTTTGGTTCTTTATACAACCATGTTAATGATGTATATACAGATACATCAAAGTGAGGTTTATACTCATTACCATTTTGATAATATAATAACTGAGTATAATACTTTTCTACAGTACGACAATTAAAATACCAATGTCCATGATTAATTAATATCTTTGGATCTATTACTACATTTCGTAATATACTAGAGTGCTCTCTATTTTGGAACATGTCATCTAACCAGACAACATAATTATTCTTTAATGTTTTTCCTGTATTTGGATCTTTTGCTGAATCATCCAACTTCTGATCCGATACTTCTGATGATTCCATCCTTGATGGATGAGTAAAATAATCTAACTCTTTCCAAATTAAATCTAATTGCTCTTCACTATAATGATCATCAATAACAATTAAAGGAAATGGGTCATGGATATTTTGTATTCTCATACTCTTGTAAACCTATAAAGATTTTTACTACCCCAAGTCATATCACCTCTAGGATTTATACCTTGATCCATAGTATGTATTTTATCCCCAAAGAGATGAATTTCTGATATCACTTTTGCACCTTGAGCATAGCATTTATCAGTAGATATTTTACCATGCCAAGAATTACCATCGAACTTAAATATCATATCACATTCTGGATGATGTGACAAGTCCAATGCGTAATTTTCCATTACAACTTCTATATCTGATATAACACGTAATTTATGCTTCCTCTTTCTATAAGGATTACCAGCACCATCTTGTCTAGTAAAATTCATAGAAGAATACCAATCCCCATCCTTTTCCCAGATACATTGTACTTCAGAAAAGAAATGGGGATTTGATTGTGCTTGATACTTATTAGTCCAGTGCCCTAGCAGATAATTATCAATATCATTCGTCATACACTCTACACTCAAAAGCATCAGGATGATTGTCGCAATACTGATCTAGTTGCTTATCCTGATGTCTGAGATGGTAATCGTTAATACCTGTCTCAGGATCATCATTTTTATGATACTCCTCATAGTAAGCATGTGAAGTTTTTAAATCATCTTCACTATACTCATGCATACCATGATTAATATGTTCTTTATGATCCTTTGGATCTAGATATACTTCATGATCTAAGTCGTGACTTCTTTTTGCTTGAGGGTTTTCTCCGAATTCGCTCATAGTTGTCATGTTGATTCAACATAATTATTTAGTTATTTTAGCACAGAATCTTTAACTAGGAACATTTCAGTTAGCAATTTCAAACCTGTTGTCTTATGAGTTAATGCTGCAATCATATAACGTCCACTATATTTTTTATCTATCTCAGTTTTACCTCCTGATACAAAATTATTTGGTATTACTATATTAACTCCAGATCCAACATATAAATCTAAGTTTCCAGGAACTTCAATCTGCAACTTAATAGTCTTAAGAGATTCAAATCTCATCCATTGATATGCTTGCAATTCAACTAATGCCTCATAGTTCTTACTTTTTTGAGGAACTAATTTATTGAAAAAATTTGGATCAAAATTTTGATTTGGAAGCATTGTATAACGTACCCTCTTAGGATAGTTAACCAGATTTTTAACTTCCTTATCTGCTTTAGAAAATGGATTCTTAGTATTTTTTCCTATATGAGACATATTCTTCCAAGATTCTTCTAAAGAATATCGATATGCATCAACAGACATATCTGTACTTGTTCCCATAATAGACGATGTTATCGTTACAGGATCAAATCCTATACTATATCCAGACCAAGTTCCATGACGTAAACCATTTAAGAAATTCCTTTCATTTGGAAAGACAACTGTTTTAATTCTAAATGGATCATTAGCACCCTCATCTGCTCCTTTAGGGGTATATTCATATTCATATAATCTAGGTTTTCCTGTGGTAGTATTAGTTTTTGCTGGTCCTCCCATATCATTAATATCATCAATCATCTTATCAATAGATTTAAAATGAAATCCTAAACCATTCTCAAAGAATGCAAATCCATTTTGGAATCCCTTTCCACTTGCTTTTTTACGAATGGTTCTTTGTGCAATCCAATAGATTGTATCAAATACTCTCCAGTTAGGAACAACAAGTTGATGTTTATTTAAAGTCTCTGGAGCAAATACTCTTTTTGCACTACCAAGATATTTTTGATTTTTAACTAGATATTTTACTATTTGAGAAGCTTCTGTTTTATTATTGAAAACCTTATCAGAATGACCAAATACATTAGTAACCTCATTCTTTACATACTCATCTGAGCAACAATTGACAATATAAATGTCATTACCTTGATTTGTTCTAGAACGAGAAGCAATTTCATAACTCCTAAAATTATATGTCCTATCGTAGATAGTGCCAACAATAGAAACTTGAAAAACTTCAGATCCAGTTATAGCATTCATTAATCCAGCTGAGTCTTCAATAATAATCATACACTCAAGTGTTGCTTGCTCTATACTTTCAAATATTTCAACACCTCTAACAAACTGCTGGAGATCACCTGCTCCTTGTTTATTAGTTAATTTTTTACCATTTCTCCAAAGTGTTACTGATAATTCAATCTCACCTGGGTCTCCCGATCTTTTAAAAGTCATTTGAACAGACCTCGCAATGGATTATTAAATGAATTTAAAACAGTTGCCGTAGTTCTTAAAACAGCACCAAATCCACTTTCAGTACCACGACCACCACCTTGTCCACCACCAGGAATATATCGTGTTGTTCTACTTCCACCACCAGCTTGACCCATAAGTTGTTGTATTAATTGAGTTGCTGCACTAACTGCTCGTCTATTTTCATTATTTGATACATTTACCTGACCCATAACTTGTTTCATCATTTCTTGAGTTCTTTCTTGTATTTCTGCTCTAGCATGTTCTCTTGATTTTGTATGTTTCTCAAGATCTCTTTGCTCTCGTTTCTGTGCCTGTATCTGTGCAGGAGAAGCACCTCTGCCACCAGAATCTTTTTCAATTGATTGTGAAGATGATGCTGCACCAAGAAGACCTCCTGATCCCATATTACCCCAACTAAATCCTCCACCAGTAGAACCATGAGGTGCTAATTTAGTACGTACTCCTGAACCTTCTCCAACATATTGGAAATGATTCTTCTTACGTCCTGACATCCACCTAAATCCATACTCTTGACCATTTTTTCTTATCCAATCAGCAGACTTACCATGAATATCTAATGCATTTCCATACAAGAAAGGTGAATTTGGACCTCCACCAAGTTTCTTATTCTTAGAGTCACTTCTACCACTTGATTTAATATCTGATCCACGTATAAGACCATTTGAATCTGCTACCATTCTACCAAATGCTTCAGCAGCTTTTCTAGACAAAACTACAGGTCTACCAAGCATATCATTTAGATTTGCTGGTTGATATCCTTTACCAGTTTCAGGGGAAGATACTTGTCTAACTTGAGCACTAGTAGCTCTTTCACTTCCTTGAATATTCTCATTAAATGTACTAGTAGTTGCTGCACTTGCTTTATCTCCAAAGAAGAAACTACCAACACCTGATAATGCTCTTGAAAACCAATTACCTTTCTTCTCACCACCTCCTCCTGGAACAGAACCTAATGATTGTAAATAAGATCCATCTCCTACTCCAAGACCCTCCATCAAACTAACGATAGTTGGACCACGACGACCAACTTGAGTATACCAATCACTATTTCTTAATTCAGCAGCAGCAGTCTTATAATCACCCTTCTGGAATGCTGACATAAATTTAGGAAATCCAGTATGCCAACCAGCACCCATATTATATGTTAAATCCTGTAATGCAATCTGTTGTTGCTTACCAGATGATCCATATCCAGGTATCTTTTTAGCAAAACTTAAAGCATTTGCAAAATCATCTGAGAATAATTGATTTGCTCTCTTTTCACTAATCTTACCTTTACTCTTAATATCAAATGGAGAACCAGCGTTAATTTGATGACCCCATCCAATAGTAGGGAAACCTTGACTATCTGTATACTTATTAAGTTTAAGACCTTCATGTAGTTTGATTAATCTCCTAGAGAAATCAAATTGTCCACCCTCATCCATTCCAGGTAAACTAAATCCTAATCTTGAAGCTTCATCATACCGATTAGCAGTAAGATTTGGATTTGCACGTGTTGCTTTAGTGTCATAAGGAACAACATATGCCTTACCACCTTGTGATCTACCTACCCATTCAGTACCATGACCAATAAAATCTACACCTCTACCATCTAATGATACTGGGTAACCTGATTGTGGTCCTTGTATCCATCCACCTGCTGCTGCCGATGGTAACATACCACCTGCTGCCAATCCTAAAAATCCCCAACCAAAGAGTCCTTTCTTCTTCTCCTTAGGAGCTTCTTTTTTCTCGTCTTTATTTCTATCTTTACCTAATCCACTTATCCAACTACCAGCACTTTTAATAATACCACCAAGCCAATCACCAGTTTTCTTACCAATATCAGTTTCTGGATCTGGTCTCAAACCTGGAACTTTATCTGCTACACTTTCCAAACCCTGATTAAGAGCAGACTCATCTCTTCCTTGACTGAATAGATAAGCACCACCAGCTACTGTTGCTGCAGTAGTTACTAATCCACCCATTTTACCACCCATTCTCAGCTTACGTGCCTTCATCATCTTCATGGATCTCTTTAGATTGTTTCTAAAGAATGTTAGCACACCTTTGAAATCACCGATAGTTCTTCCAATTTTTAACGGATTTAACCATCGTAATCCTAAGAATAATGTTCCTAATCCAAGAAATGCTTGCCCAAATCCTTTAAGTCTTTCCCACCATGTCGCATCATCCTTAAGAAGATCATATAATCCATCAAGTGTATTAGTTACACCAAACTCAGTCAATCTAAAAATAAATTTAATTATTTTAGATATACCTGTAAGAATATTAACTACTTTATCCTGATTTGCAGGATCAGCCAACCACCTCATTGTTGGCAATAAAACAAACCATTTAAGTGCAGCACCAATAAGTCCTAAAATACCTTTAAGGAAACTTGGTGCTTTACCTGTTCCTAATTTCTTAAAGAATGCAAATGCCTTCTTCTTATCTTTTGGTTCTCCGTATGTTGGTTTGAACTTTTTCTTATTATCTACCTGTTCATTTAACCTTTCAAGATTAATAGTTTTGATATCAACAAGAACATTTGCGAGAGAATTAATCGTTGTTCCAAGATTATTAATTGCTCTTGTATTAGTATTAATATTAGTAGTTAAAGCTCTAGCAGCTTTCGGATCATCTAACCCACCCTCTTCTGATGAACTAGGATCTTTAACCGCTACAAACTTATAGAGATTTATTTTAGAAGTCTTACTATATGCCATTACATTCTACTTATTAATCCAGTTAGTGCACCTTGTACATCTCCCTCATCGATATTTATCGGTACAGGAGTCGGTATAGATTGGATCTTCTCAACAATAACTGGTATTGGTATGAAGTCCAATGCTTGTTGCATAACATATTCTTGTGATATACCTCCTTCCTTAGACCAATTCTGAGAAACATTCTTAGCAACTCCAAGAACTTTTGGATCTACACCAATTTCAGAACCAATTTGCTGTATCGCTTGAGTATAATCACCTTGCATCATTCCAGTAACAGCATCAAATATTCCACCCAATCCCATTTCACCTGCAATATTGCCAAGTAAATTCATTGGATTAGGATCATTAATAAAACTAGATAAATGACCTTTAAATCCTCCTAAATCACCAGGAATCATATTTAAACCAATATTAGCAGCACCTCTAAGATCTCCAGTTAGAAGGCTAGTTCCTAATTTACCCCAATCAGAATTCATAAAATTATTAATCTTACCCATTGTACCAGGGAAGAAATGATTAGCACCTGCCATTATGGCTTGAAGAGGATTACCTTGTGTTAAACCAACCGCAGCATTAATACCTGCCATAATAGGAGCAGCACCAGGTATAAATGATAAAGCAGTTCCTATTATAGGATTACTTGTTATCTTACCAACTGCAGCACCAACTTTCTTTACACCACTCCATACACTACTAGCAGCTTTCTTTACACCTTTCCATATTTTACCAAAGAACATCTCTTGAAGTTCTCCACCTTCTGCAAAAGGCCACCAACCTTTCTTCTTAGCTTTATCAGTTGTCTCCTGAACACCTTCCTTAAGAGGATCTGATACATTACCTTTAAACATCTTGGTAATGTCACCCATAGGAGGTAAATTTCTACCTAATGAATCAAGCTTAGCTTTAAATGGTCCGAGACCTATTGCATTAACAAGTTCATTCTCCTTCTTCATCAAATCCCAATCGGGCATTACAAAAGGCATCATGTCCCTAACGAACATGTATAAATCTAAAGCAGAAGAAACTCCAGATCCAGCAGGACCAGATCCAAATAAACTACTAAGATCAAAAATACCAGATGCACCTTCGATTAAACCACCTAAAGAATCCTCACTTCTAAATCTTTCATATGAGAATAGTAAGTTAACAATACCACCGATACCTACCAGTAACTTTGGTCCTATTTGACTTGCTAATTTACCTACCTGAGAAAAACTTTTAATTCCCCATTTCTTTTGCATGAATTCCAACACTGGTTTTAAACCAGGTGCATTCATAAGTTTATTAATTAAATTTTTACCAAGAGGAGCAATTTTCTTTATTAGAGGATCCAGTAGATTTTTTACTGGTTGAATAATTCTCTTAATAATAGCTTCTTGTGCATCCTTCTTAAGTCTATTAAATCCACCTATAGCACCATCAATAGTACCATTGACTGCATTAGATATCCTTCTTGCATTATTTCCTATTCCTTGAGCAACTTTCTGCCAAAGTTTTTGCCCACCTTCTATACCTTGCTGGAGTTTCTTACTACCTTGATCAAATAACCAATCTTTACCTCTACCAAGCCAATTAGCAACACCCTTTCTACTCTGATTCCACTTACTTAATTGACCAGTAACCTGTTCACCTACATTGGTCATAAGATTTCTGGTTTGTTGTCCCTTTTTACCAAAGAACTCACCAATATTATCCTTTAAACCAGTTACCTTTGATCCAATAGCTTCTTTTGTTGGGATTTTACTTTTTATATTATTATTAAACCAATCACCTAATTTACCTAATGGTCCTTTTTTAGTCTTAGGTTTGTTTAACTCTATTCTTTTAATTGCTTTCTCAGCATCACGCATTGCTCCCCTGAGACTTTTACCATTCTCAAGAGAGTTTAAAAATACCTTTGCTCCGTTTTTATTCTGCTTTAAAAGTTTTTTATATTGTTTAGCAGCAGCATCACCAAATTTATCAGCTATTGTTTTAGGATTTGGTAAATCACCTGGTTTTACTCTCGGACCATCAGGAGTGTTGCCCATCATCCAATCCATCAATCCCATAATATCTGATATGAGACTAAATGGGTTCATTAGGTACTTTAATCCTATGATACCCGTTAATAATTGTCCTAATCCCGTGATTTTTTGACCAAAATCACCATCTGGATCACTTAATTTAGAAAAACCATCTAAACTCCAATTAACTAATCCTGATGCAAAATTATATAATTTAGTAAATACAACTTCTACCTTATGCAACCATAATTTGAGCTCCTCCATCTTTTGAGGATCACCAATATATTCTAAGGTGGATTTAATAACACCAATGGCAAAAAGTTTCTTAAAGAGAGCACTAAGTGGTCCTAAAAACTGCTCAAGCCATCCAAGAGCACCTTTAATTCCCTTTTTAGTTGCATTATCAGGTTTCTTTTTAGCAGCTTTTGCTTGAGCATTGCCTTTTTCTAACGCATCAACTTCAGCAGCTTCCTCTGCAGCAAGATCACGTTCTTTTCTTAATCTTCTTCTTTCTAGAATTTCTTGCTGCTTTTCTAACTTCTGACTTGCAGCAGCAATTCTCTCAATATCTTTAGTACAATTAGCAATACTAGTAATAGTACCACCTAACCTATTAATGGCCATTGTGGTAACACGAGCAGATGCAACGGCTCCACCCATCGCTCTTCCTGCAGCAGGGCTTACAAATTTATATGCTTGGATTTTTGAATTAGCCACCCTGTGCGTTCTGCTCCTTCATGCGACGTTCTTCCTCTTGTAAGAATTTTATTAACATATTGACATAGATATCCTTTTCCCAAGGCATCAAATTGTCAATATATTCAATATTCCACTTATGATGATGTATTAAGGCAAAATTACCTTCATAATAAGAACGGAGACTAGTATGAAGAAGTGCTAGCCGAAAAAACTTGCTAGACCCTCCAGTACTACATCACTCTCAACTTTAGTGTTTGGATTTGTAACCTTAACTGTATGTGACAACTTAGGCATAGATTCAAAGAAACTTTGAATAACACCAAATTGCTTACTATTCAAATTATCAAAAAATTCAATAAGATCCTTCCTAGGAAGATCTTTACATTCATATACTTGATTAGGATCACTAATTGATTCTACACAACTAGCTGCCATATCAAATACTTGGTCAACACTAGTACCACCTTCATCAGTAAAATTCATTTTTACAAAGGTATCCAAGCTTGGGTAACCCATTGTAATTATAACTTCATCTGATAATTGTAGTTCTTTTTTATGTTTTTTATCTTTGATAACTTTAATGTCATCTAAAGGTATTTCCACTTCAACTTGCGTTTCTCCATCATCAGGGCAAGTAACACTTACAGTAACAGCCTCACCAACGGATTTGGTACGAATCTGCAAGAAAACGTACTCAATATCAAATGTCGATAAAGAATCAACATCAGTAATATCAGTACATGCAGAAATGATATCCTTAATTGCTTTAACGATATCTGCCTGTTCACCTGTTTCGGTTGCTATAAGAAGCAATTTTTCCTCTTTAACGAGAAATGGTCTAAAATTGACTGTTCTACGTGCATCAGAGGGCAACTTCAAAGTGTACTTAGGTACATTTAACTTAGGTAATGCCATAGTGTATTCAAATCAAAAGATTGTATATGTATATATTTAGTTACTTACTGATAACCATTCCAAGCACCACCTTGATTGCTATTCCAATCGAATCCATCATTACTACTTCCAGTATTTCTCATAGTCTCTCTATCTGGTTGAATATTATTATCCAATGCAAGTCTAAGATCTACATCATTACCCTTACCAGCATCATCAAATTCATCCTTAACATAGAATCTATAACGTTCATAATAGAACCCTATTGTAAGATCCATAACTCGTGCAGAATCGTTATTTAATTGTATTGATCCAATATTATAAGGAAAAACATTTTCAATTTCCCAAACAGCAGTAAGTTCATTCAATCTTGCCATTAATGGATTAATTTGACTTGCTCTTAATTGTGCCAACAACTGAGGATCTTGTAATGCTAAATCTCCACCACCTCTTTCCCACTTATGAATTCTTAATTTTGGACACACATAATTTAGATAAAAATCTGTGTACTGATTAGCATCATTTGACATCTTCATCAGCCATCTCTCAAAGAAATTCCTTGTATACTGAGATCTTTGTATCTGGAAAGTTATATTAATCTGACTATGTGCAGAACCAGTAGCATATTTAATAGGAGATCCTACATTGACAAGTTGTCCAGTAGTAATTTGTTTACTTGGGAGGTTAACATTTTTTGCATAATAATCTAAAGCTTTAGATAAATCACCATCACGACTAGAATCAAAGGTATTTGTGAGTGCAGACCCAGACCTTCTTAATACTGGAGGTGCTGTAAAATGTACCGAATATAAATTGGTGGTGCTAGGATGATTATCCTTTTCCTTGAAAAAAGATGTAAATTGTTGAAGAGAATTATATCTCGAACCTGCTTTATTGACTGCCATTATACTTTAAGTTCCTTCTCGGTAATTAACATAAACTCCCAACCATAATCTTTACAAAATTCTGTAGCTGCTTTCCATTTTGCTTTATTAACACTCCAAGTAACAACTTCAGAAATATATCTTTTAGTATGTCTCCTTTGAGTTTTAGGTTCCTTTGTCTGTCTAGCAGGTTTAACTTCAACCATGTATTTCTTATTATTCACCTTCACATAAAAATCTGGATAATACCGATGGCGTTTACCATCAACAGGAGATATATAAGGTACAGCGATCTCTTCACTTCCCCATTCTTGTACAGAAGGGGTTTGATCACACCAAAGCATGAATTTGCGTTCCCAAGATGATCTATAGATTATATTACGAGGATTACCCTTGTATTTACTAGGAAGTCTCGGAAAATACTTACCTTGCTTGTAGTTACGCATAAATATATAGAGGTCACATAGTATTTAGTCATTTAAATGGCAATTTTAAGATATCCAATACGTCCACCTGTGCCAGATAACCATTCTGTAGATGCTGATGGACCTACAAAAGCAATTGATTACCTTGCTATTAGAAGGAGCAGGATAAAATATGAGAAAGATACAGCATGGTATGGTGAAAACATACCTAATAATGATATAAAAAGAACATATAATGATGATGCTGTTTATCTAGCAATGCCAGCTCAATTACAAACGCAATATAATCCCGCATATCAAAGAACAGATGTTGGTGTTGCAGGTGTTATGGCTGCAAGTCTAGTTGCTGGTGATACTGATAATTTAGAAAATATAGCTCAATCAGTACAAGCAGCTGCTCAAGGAGGATTACCAGAATTTGCTACTTCAACAATTGCTAGTGCTGCAAATAGCCTCAACAACGTATTAGGTTTGGCAGGTAATGTTAGTGCAAACTCATTATCAGCTATGGCTAAAGGTAAAGTATTCAACCCATTTACAGAACAAATATTTAATAGTATGGCGTTTAGAACGCATGTATTTAACTTTAAATTTTTATCAAGAGATAGGGCTGAAGCAGTACAAGTAAAACAAATAATAGATTATATAAAAACAGGTTCAGGACCAATTCTTATGGGTGGTGATATTCCTGAAATTAAAAAAGATGTAAGTACTAATAAAAATAACAAGGAAAATCAGAAAAAATTTGTAGACGCAATAGATTTAAAATGGGCAGACCTAACAAAAGTTAATGATAGTTTAAAATCAGCATCAAAATATCGATTCATGGAAGTTCCTGATAAATTCCATCTTAAATTTATGAGATTAGGTGCTGATGGTAATTTAACAACAGGTAATAATGAACATGGACTGCATTTTAGAATGCACACTTCAGTATGCACAGGAGTTAATGTAAATTACACTCCAGATGGACAATATACAACATTTAAAGATATTGAGGGTGATATGGTTCAAGTTCCAGCAATTCAAATGACTGTTAGTTTCACTGAAACTAGAATGGTAACACAAAGAGATATGCAACAAGGGTACTAATATGGCTTCCTATTTTACTTATTTTCCAAATGTATATGTTGGTGAAGGTGTACAAGATGAAGAAGCCTTCAAATATCGTCTTACCAAAAATATCTTCAGAAGAGCAAAAGTTAGACCTGATTTAGACAAATATGGTACTCTATTTGAGAAATATTCTATCGGGACCAATGAAAGTCCATCACAACTTGCTAATAAAATGTATGATGATGATCATTTAGACTGGGTGATACTATTAGTAAATAATATTACAGATGTATATAATCAATGGCCAAAAAATGAAGATGACTTAATGGAGTATGTACAACGTGAATATACAAATCCTGATGCAATACATCACTACGAAACCCAAAAAGTCGAATATGCTGGTATAACTCTTATACAAGAAGGTATACAGGTTAATAGAACATACCGAACAAAACTTCCAGATGGTACAACAAAATCTGAAGAAGAATCAATATATCCAGTAACTAACTACGAACACGAACAATACTTAAATGAGCAAAAAAGGCACATAATAATGCCAGTTAGTCAAATGGTAGATGTTGTAATTGAAGAATTTGATCAATTAGTTCAATATAACATACATGATGAAGTTGATGACTCAGGTAATAAGAAGACACCTTTAAGTATTGCTTCTAGATTCTTAGATAATGCTGGTGCAGCTGCTGGAAGTGAAGAAGCTACTTCGGATCTTGGAACAATTACTTCATATGATAATGGACCTGGATCCAAGACGATAAATTTATAAAAAACCCTACAGACAAAAAAAACCCCCGAATTTTTTTCGGGGTTTCCTGGTAACTAAAAGTTGAATAATATATGGCTAATCTCTCATTGGGCTGCCGTTCCTCCAACGTGGGTTGGAACTACCCATCTGAGTCACGTCTTCCTTCTTCTCCATAGCAGATAAGATTCTAGCCATGTCAAGTTGAGAGAGTTCGCCATCCTTTGTCCATTTTAGTGTAGTTTTAACAGACATACATTTGTTTTGAATTCCTCATACTATTTTATATGGAAATCCTCACAAATGGGGGTTTTTTTATATTCTTTTTAGGTTTACTTAAAAAAATGTAGTCATTCTTTTAGATTTTCTTTACTTTCTGGTAAACCCATCGTTTTAATTTCGAGCTGCAGTTCAAGGAAGGCTAGTTGTTCCTTTAAAGCCTTGTTCTCCGTTTCTAAATGTTCGATTTCTTCTTCGTAAAGGATAATCATACGTTCTAGTCGGACATTTTCATTTTCGAGATCCCAGTCCATATTGGCAGGGAAAGTGTTGCATTTTTATTTAGATGGTACTGCTGGTACAAGTGCTCCTCCCTCGTCATCATCTTCATCTTCATTAATTTCTTCTAAACGATCTCTTAATGATTGGTGCAAATAACTATCAGATTCTTTTACTTTTTGAGTAAACTCAGGATCTGGTGTAAAATTTACTACCATTAACTCATCACCTGGTTTTACTTCCATCATCTCAGGATGAGGTGGTCTTGTAACTTGTTTTGTACTGGTCTGTATAAAATTCCTTCCACCCAACTCTCTTGCTGCTGCAAAACCCTGAGACATAAGTCTCAAGGCAAGTATTAGCAGCACTAAATTGAATAGTAGGAATATACTAACCACCATCTATATCACACCCAATCACTGCACCTGAAGCAATTCCTAATGGGATTGCCCACCATCTACCATCTCCTTGTGATAGTGCTGCACCAGCACCTCCACCTAAGATACCACCAAGGATTGCTCCTTCGCTACACTCGTTACCATCAGGTGATGGTACATGTTCACGTGGTGGTGATCTTCTTTCTCTCCACCCACATGGTACTTCAACTTCATCATGCCAAGACTTAACATAACCTGGTCTATATGCTGTACCAGGAATATACTCTTCTCTATATTCTTTACGAATACATGTTCTCTGTCTTGAATAACCTGGTTGATAATCACTATAAGAAGTTCTATATGATGGATCAAATTTCTTCCACCAATCTTGTTCTCTGTACCCAGTCCTCCTTTCAATAGAAACTGAGGAAGATGGTGCACCAAGAAATGCTTGTTGATATGCCTGACGATTACTACGATCTCCTATGCTCTCTGCTTGTACTGGAGCAACCAGAAAAGGTAGTGCTAGTAATGCTGCAAATTTCATAGTTCTCTATTGATTTATACTATAATTATAACAGAAAAGGGGTGGAAAAACCACCCCTCTTGTGCCACTTTGTAATCAGTCCTCTTGTGCCAGAGAAGCAAAGTAAGAGAGAGTATTCTCTTCATCTTCTACTGGTGAAGCAGCGACTGCTTTCTCTCTGAACTCAGAGACTTCCTTACCCCATTTCTGTGGAGTAACTTCCTCCTCTGACTCATCAACAACTGCAGGAGCAGGTGCTTTATTGAGAGCGAGAACATTATTTAAACGCTTCTCAAGATCTTCATAAGACTTGAAGTTCTTAGGATCTTCAAACTCAGCAAGTGAATAACACTTATTCCAGATCTCTTCTAGTTGTGCATCATCAAATCCACCAAGGACACCAGGTGCTGCGAAGTCTGACTTATCATAGTTCCAGTACCCATCAACCTTACGAATTTTAATCTTAAAGTCTGCACCATTCCATAAATTAAATGCATCTAAAGGAGTCTCATCCTTAAATGCAGGCTGCATTGCTTCTGTAATCTTATCAAAGATCTTCTTACCATACTTGTATAGAAAGACTTGACCTTCATTCTCTGGGTGTACAGGGTCAGAGACAACATAGATGTTAGAGTAGTAAGATAACTTACGCTTCTGCTGTCTAGCTTGTGCTCTTTGTGGACTACCTTCACCACCAGCATTCCATAATGTAGTATTGAAATCAGAAACTGGATCCTTTTTGCCTAGGGTTGTAAGAGAATTCTCAATGTACCAACCACCTTGACCTTTAAAAGCATGTGACCATACTTGTGCAAATGGACGATCCTCTCCATTTGGTGAGTCTAGAAAACGAATAACAGCATATCCATTTCCTGACTTATCGATTTCAGGTTTCCAGAACCTTTCATCGTTTGCAGACCCCTGTTGAGGTTGCTTTAGTTTTTCGATCTCTTGCGTGAGTTTGGCGAAGGTCTGTCCAGACTTGGAAGCCTTCTTTAATGTTGCAAAAGACATAATTGTATTCCTCGTATTGTGTAGTGTAAATTTGCTACTGGATAATCGTAGCATACTATTTATACTTCGTCAAGCGTTCGCTGCTGCTTTGTCTAGGGTCTCTAGCATGATGTCCATGCAGTGTCCTAGATCTCTGTAGCCAAACGCTGTTGACAGAGCATTGATTCTTGTTTTCATGTCTGCTGCTTCTGAATCTTCAGGTGCAGCAAGGCATAAGCGAGTGTAAAAAGTTTTTTGTTTGTCAATAAGCACCTTACACTTATCAATATGTTCTAACCTTTCCTCTCTTGGAAGATTTTGAACACGTTGAGTTGCTATAGCAATCTCTTGATACGTATTAAAAATATCTTGTAAGTTGCTTTGTACTTGGTCTGACTGGAAAAAACTCACAGTGGTAACACTCCTTTGGATGATTGTTTCATATAATTTAGTCGCTGTGCCTCATGTTTTAATCTTTCTTTCAATGGTTTAGAGATTAATTTTGGAACAGTTTCTAATTCAATTTCATTCTCTTGGCAATAGGTTACTACTGCCTCAATGTATGTAATCAAACCTTCACTCTTTTTTACTAACCTCTCTATCTCTTGAGAGAACTTAGTAGGAGTTAAAAATTTGTCCTCAAGTTGTTCTTTAGGCATTTCTTCCCCTAACAAATTCTTCAATGTAGGATTTAAGTAGTTGTAAATAGTCATCAAGATTGTACTTCTCAAATACTTGAATAGATCCTTCTTCAGTGGCAATGAGTGTGACAACTTTCTTTACCTCAATTCCTGTACGTTCAAGGAACATCGCTGCGTATGCAGTCTCTTGAACAAAGTAATGTTCAATGTAATCTTCCTTCTTTAATTTAGTTGAAGTTTTAAAGTCAATCACGGCTAATTCACCGTCGAATTCAGCAATACAATCTACCCGACCAGCAAGACCGAGGTAATGAGAAAATAAAAATGTCTCAAGACAATGTATTTTATCAATTCGGTTCAGCGTAGATTTTGCTGACTGAAACATTCTAACAGATAATGGATTGTTTTCCAAATATGTGTCAAGATTTAACACACCATTAATATAATCCTCAGTAATACTATGGAATGCAGAGCCTCTTTGAGTTGCTCTAGCAGTAATACGATTTGCCTGTTCTTCACCTACCTTTTTCCTCCATTCTTTAAAGAACTTTGCGCTCTGAAAAGATGTGATTGAAGTGACACTTGGATAATATTTATCCGCACCTGGTATAGGGTAATACCGAACACCATTATCATTCACAGGTTCGACATCAATAGGTTTGATGTCTGCATCAACAAAAGAAAAAGTCATTTAGAAACCAAGATTATATTTTGCAATGAGATAAGATTTAACAAGTCCAGAGCGAACTATATCTTTGATACCAAATTCAACACAAGTAAATGTTTCCTTCATCTCCTCAACGATCTTGATGAAGTCTGCTATACCTGATGTCTCTTTCTCCCTTGTTAAATCAGTCTGAGTAATGTCACCACAGAACATGATCTTAGAGTCCTCACCTATGCGAGTGATCATTGAATCAAGTTCATGGAAGTTGAGATTACTAAACTCATCTACAATAACAATAGCATTGTCAACAGTAACACCTCTGATAAAAGAAGTACTCCAGAAGTCAATTGTCTCTTGCGCTCGTAAGTTGTCATAGAGCATTTGGAATGAATTATCATCAGGCATACTGAACATGTATCTAACCATGTTCTTGTATGGTATCTGATAGAGATAGGATTTGTCCTCATGATCTCCAGGTAGGAAACCAATCTCTCTTGTAGGTACTAATGACCTTACGATTACTATTTTATCATAAGGTGTGGATTCGTCAAGTACCTCCTGTAATGCAAGGTATAATGCAATAAAAGTTTTACCAGTTCCAGCAGCACCATGAAGCAAGACATTCTTACCCTCTTTGTATGCATCAAAGACGATCTGTTGATTATCAGTAAGAGGATTGATCTCAGTCATGTATGACTTATCAATCGGTTTCTTTCTTTTCATCTGCTTCTTAGACATTGGTTGGAGTGGTGCAGTACCATTTCCATTACCATTACCGTTAGTTTTCTTTCTGGCTCTTGGCATAATTTAAGTGAACCTACTAAGATTTGAACGAGGGTGTGCTGCTTGGACTTTGCTCATGACTTCTTTGAATCCATCATCAGCTTTAGGTTTACCATAAGTGATACCACCTACACCAGCAGTCCAATCTTTATCCCAATCAGGGTTGTCTTTTCTCCACTGATCGTATTCTTTCATGGACATGGAAAGCTCTTTCTTCTCTTCGGTAATTTTATTTATTACAGGATATGTAGGCATGGTTAAAAGTAATTGAGTAGAACAATAATGCTTCGATCTGAATCAGTTGAAGGAGTACCTTTGACTTCTACCTCACCTTCAAACTCAACGATTCTATTTTTAACAAAGTCAATGGTCTCATCACCAACTTTTATCTTAGCATTAGAATCATTTAAAAAGAAGAGAGAAGTATATGCTCCTACACTTGATGGTAGAGGAGGAAGTTCAACATCTTCTTTAAAGGTATCACCCCTTCCATATGATACTACTTGTATCTTTACCCATTGTTTTCTTTGTGTTCTTCTTCCAAAGATCTGATCTATTACATTGTATGCTTCACTTGTTGGTGTTTGATTATCATATAATGTATGATAATAACAACCTTTACTTTGATAAAACCAAGCAAAGTTAAAGTCATCAAACATAAGACCTAACTCATCAAAGAGAGGCTTAGCCAAATAATCGTCTTGTAAATCCATTAGTTCCACTCCAATGCTGTTGATATAATAGGAAATTGTTCTTTAAAGATACCTCTACATGCTTCTGCGATATCCATGTGTTCCTTCTGGGTTCCATGTGCTGAACGTAGATCTATGTAGTGTACCCATGAACGTACACTCCCTGTCATGTATAATTTAGTTGGTGTAGCAAGTGGGAGTACAAACCTTGCACACTCTTTAGCAATACCTGCTTCGAGCATCTCTTTATATAAATGCATTCCATCTACAAAATGTCTTTGCATTTTCAATTGAAAATCCTGATTAACAAAAGGATCTACATCATCAATACTATTCTGTCTGTTCTTCTTATCCTGACGACGTAATTCTGGTAATGGTATCTCTTTACCTAGCAGTTCAGCGTCAGCATATCTTTGTGAAAATTCTTGGTAAGTAAATGATCTGTGCCTTAGTATCTGGGCAGCAAGACCTCTTGTAGTTTGTATCTCTAGAGTCATGAATGCCTGTTCAAAGACACTCCAATGCCCATGTTCTATACAATACTTAAGAAGACCCTCGACCTTAGGGTTCTCTTGATTCTTAGGATTACTGACACGTGCTACGTAACCTATGGTTTTTTCAGCGTCAGGTGTAACACTGACGAGACATACTTTAGTCATTGAAATCAAATAATATTTTAGAGATCATTAGAAGTGCAAATGCTTGCAAATATGTGAGTGCTAAGGTTATACCTAGAGCAGGTGCTAACCAATTCACGAGCCACATAAGGACCAGAGGTCTAAGAAATACTGAAGTGACACGACCAAATTGCTTTAGTGCTTCTGCGTTTGCTTCCTTTTGTATTTCCTCTTGAGTTTTCTCATTCTCTTGCTCCTTCACAGCCCTTTTATCAAGATAAATGGTCATGTGCTTTTTTTCTTTGGTGCTTTTGGTTCGTTCCATAAGTTTGGTCTTTGTCTACCCTGTGATTGTTTCATGGTGACAAAGTTCTTTTTATAAAGATCATAGTAATAATCAAAGATAGAAACTTGATTGTCACCCATTGCTAGGTCATAACGAGTCTCGTTATCAACCTTATACGTAACAATATAGCACGTATAAGGAAGTTTGGTGTCGTTTCCGTCTTCTAGTTTACAATTCTCTTTGATAACCTTCATGAACGACCACCCCATTCAATTTGAGGAAATGCTTCAGACACTACTGCCTTAGTGATCCTCTTGTACTTGGTATTCATTTTACCATCTTTTACAAGAACAATCAACTCTGCTTCTTCAGCAGACAATCCCTCAAGTAACTGAACAAACATTTGTTCACGTTTTAGATTCTTAAGTCTATTGTCACCACCCTTAAAGAACCTATACAAACCTCTGTACTCATGTTCTAAACGTGAGTGGTCTGTACCTACAGGTGCTTCATTAGGTGTGTAAGGTACATCACCTTCAGGCATAACAGATACTACACTATCATCAAAGTTAATGATAAGTATCTGACGTAAAGCAGCACTATTATGTTTTTGTAACAGAGCAATCTTCTCTGCTTTTGTTTTAGCATTCGAGACCTTACGTAAGATCTCGCTCAAAAGTAACCTAGAGTTACTATTTTCAAGTGATTTTGTTGGCATAATTAATCATCATCCTCTTCAAGTGTCTCATCCCATACTGTTTGAGGTCGAATGTAAATGAGTTCATCATGTATGATGTTCCCTTCTTCATCTAACATTTCTGGGTGTGTTACTGACTTTGCATAAGCAGCATTCTCTATGTAGTCCTCTACATATCCTTTCGCTAACCATGATACCACACTTCCTAGAAAAAAGGAACCGATTACCATTAGAACGACTAAAGCAATCTCCATAGTATCCTCCATAGCTAAAATTATTTAGAGGGTTTAGATAATGCTATTTTCTCTAAGATATTTGACTGTTTCAGTACATCCACCAAGATTAGTTCCATTCAAAACTACCTGAGGGAATGTAGATCCTTGACCAAATTGTCCATAAAATGCTTCTCTTTGAAAGTCTTTTCCTAACTTATATTCTACAAAATTTAATTGCTTACCATTCAATACTTGCTTAACCTGAGTGCAATACGGACAACCATCACGTGTATAGAGTGTAAAATTCATAGTAGTTTATTAGAATAAAAAAGGGTATCCGAAGATACCCTTTGTGTATAAAGTATATATTCAGTTATTAGAATACAAACTTAGCTCCGATTTTAGCACCCCAGTTACGGATTGTGTCGCCATCGCTGTCTTCGCCAGCAGTAGCACCAGAGATCTCAGCATAAGCAGAAAGATCTTCAGTTACAGGTACAGATGCACCGATCTTACCAGAAAGTTCTGTTTCTGTATCGTCAGCAGCTTCTGTATGTGCTAGTGAAGGACCACCTTGTACATAGTATGCGATCTTACCTTCAGCACCTAATGTGCCTTCGTATCCGATGTGTACGTCTGTAGTTGCTGCAGAGTACTCTCCATCAGGATAAGTTAAGTTGCTCTCAACGTTCACGTATGGACCAGCAAAAGCTGCACCAGCGAGAAGGAATGGAGATGCTGCTACTGCAGCGATTGTTGATTTAATAGTCATGATTGTTTTTTAAGTATCTCGCAAGAATAAAAAAATCCTGCGGATGATAGATCTCTCGACATGAGATCTGTATTACATCTACGCAGGGTTACGATTCTTTCGAGTCCTTTGTATGAATTTATTTATACTAGCACAACCCCTAAAACGTTGTCAAGTGTGCCAGTTTAATTAGTGTCCACTCTATTCTTCTTAGTTTGCCATTTAATCATCTTTGCATATTTTACATCTGATTCTGTATACCAGTCTGGATGCTTCTTCGCTTGCTTGATTAATTTCTTTGCTGCTTTCCTATTAGTCTTCCTTTCCTGTTCCTGCATCTGGGTTTTCGTATTGCGTTCGTTCAATTCTTTTCAACTCTGTTCTATATTCTTCTAGTTTTTTTCTCGATTCAACTAGCATCCGAGCTGTTTCTATTTTGCCTTTAGTATACTCTTCTAAGTTTGTATTTAAAGATACAACATCCATTGGATCAACCATCGCATCAAACTCAAGGTCGGTTTCCCCTACCACTTCTCTGAGTTCTTTGGTCAATCTATCCTTAGGTATTCTTGGTAAGTCCATGTACTATTTAGTCCTCAAAGGTAGTAAGTTTTGTATACTTCTCGTACAACTCACCTATCTTAGGTTCAGTACCACGAGACTTCCACATCTGTCTTAAGAAGATTTTAAAATCATCCATAGGAACTACTACGGATAGATTACCATTAGTATGTGCTTCAGTCATTACATTAGATCCATGTCTTTACCATTACGAAATCTTTCTTCAAACATTGTTAGTACTTCATCTGCATCAATAAGATTATCAACATTGGCTAGCATGTCAGCAATGTGCTTACTGATGTATGGTTTCTCACTACGTGCTGCAAATGATAATGCATTACGTAGATGTCCTTGTGCATCTCTTAGAGATGATTCAACTTGTTCTGATAGTGCCATTTATTTTTCGTAGTATTCATAACCTGTAGCCATTCTAGTATGCCAAATTAAATTGCCATCACCAGCACCTACTAAGTCAAGTGACGATGCTATTATACCACCAACCTGTGTAATTGTCCCAATTGTTAAGGAAGCATTACAATCAGTTCCCTCGGAATCTTTAAAGCAAAGTTTTGATCCAGAGTTCTGAACACTAAAACCATATGGATTATTTAATATGGTTGCAGGGTAAGTAGTACCACCTGTTACTGCAACTGTTGCATTAGAAGATCCAGTTTCTGCAGCACCTTGAGTAAAGGATGCACCAGCAACTCTATAAGTACCTAATGCATTATCAGGTGCAAGGTTAGTAGTTACTGTATCCTGTACGATATTTGTTATCTTTAACTCAGCATTACAATCATTACCATCAAGATCCTTAAAGCATACTCTCTGTCCGTTACCCATAATAGTATAACCTCCAGAAGAATTGGTTACAAGCCCACTATATGTAGTACCAGCAGCAACAGCAAAGGAAGTACTAACACTGCCACTTCTTACACCTTTACTATGTGTTAGAGCTTGTGATGCTCCAACTACAATATGATTTATTGAACGACCTGCATTACCAGCATCATCATTATAATCAAACCTAAAGGTAACTGAACCAGCACCACTACCAGTAATAACTAAGTTAGCACTAGCATCAAACGTAGCAGTAACACCTTCATCATTTAAAATCCATAAAGAAGCATTACAATCTGATCCATCACGATCTCTAAGACAAATTCTCTTACCACCATTATCAATACTAAATCCACCCTCATTACCATCAAGAACTGTTGGATATGTACCAGGTAAAAGTCCTTGTAGGGTTTTAGTTTCAGTACCAGTCTGTTGTGAACCTATTTCAAATCCAACACCACCTATAGACCAAGTACCTAATGCTTGATCCCATGTTCTAGGATTGTCACTCCATGTCAAGGTTGCTGTTATAGTTGCAGTACCTGTACCTTCACAAATAATTCCAGCACCATTATCAAACCTTGTAGTAACAGCACCAGTAGTAGTCTCTGATGATAGATTTTCATCCCAAACAAAATTAAGTACTGCTGTTGCTTGACCATTACCATTCGCTCTCAATGCTCCATTAGAAAGAAATTCTAATGTCACATTACTAGAACTACTTGGATAAGATAGTGTCCATGCATTACCTGCTGGATTATCAGTCCAGTTATCATTACCATGAGATACGTTAGTAACAGTGACACCTAATACATGCGGTCCCTTTGAAACATTACTTAGAGTAGTTGTAGCAGAAGTACTCTGTATATTTGTAGAAGTTGCTACCTGTGTACCATCAAGACTCCATGTACCATTATCATCAACAGAATATTCAAGGACATAATTACCAGCATAAGGTATATCAACATTCCAATTGGCAGAATGAGTACCAATTAAAGGATCACTATTGGATGGGTAAACAGCATACTTACCCATGAAAGTACCCCATGATGGATGAGGTTGACCAGTAACCCAGTTAATAGCATTACCAGAAATACAAGCACCGCCCTGACATATCTTTATATAATATCCACCAGGATTTCTAAACCAACTGAATGCAAGACCTTCTGGTTCTCCATTACCTAGTCCTGGAAATCCAGCATCAGAATTAGTAACCTCAACTACAAGTTTTAAAGTACCAGCAGTTAATGAAGTAGTTGTTGTGTGAGGAGTAGAATTTGCACCACCTGCAAAGATACCACCAACAATATCAAACAAAGGTGTGGTTGAATCATTTAGATACATCTTTGCTGAATCATCTGCACCAAATTCAAACCCATATGTATCAGTCTCAGGTATTTCGATTTGATATGTAATAACTTGAGTCAAACGTGGTAGAGTACAAACCATAGGGTTTACCCATACTGCATAATCATTTGCAGTATCACTCCAGTAACCAGCATTAGTACCTGTACTTGCAGAAATTAATGAGTGGATTGAAAAGATACCATTACAATCAGTACCATGACCATCCTTTAAACATAATTGTGTGTTGTTTGCTTGTACAATTATAGGATTATTAGCAGCATTTAATCCACCATAGGTTATAGGATACGTTGCTGCACCATTAACCTGAAAACTTAATGTCTCTTCACCTGAATATGCTCCACCTCCTGCACCATCACCTCTTGTCCAAGTGACCCCATTAATAGTGATAGTATTAACTGAAACACCAGCAGTACCAGGATTATCAGCCCAGTATAATCTTAAAATTAAATTACCACTACCACTACCACTAACAACTAGGTTCTGTCCTGTACTATCAAATGCTGCTGTTAAAGTTCCTGCAGGTTCGGTAGTCCAACCCTGATCAGATGTAACTGGGAAAGTAACAGGGCTAGATCTTTCTCTCTTATATTTTAATACAGTTGTTCCATTAGAAAGATAGAATTTAATAGGTAATATATTAATGTCTGGATCAAAAGGAGAACAAGTATTTGGTCCTAACTCTGGGATATAAAAGTCATCATTCAATCCCCAAGTTGCATCAGCCTTTGCTAAATTATCTCTCCAAGGTTCATCAACTTTCCATTCATGTAAGTACTCATTATAACAATCATAAAATTCTATAGTACCATCAGGTAATGTCCTCTTCTTACATTTTCTACCAGTTACATAAGGTGGTGGAGGATCAAAGATATCTTTTGTTGGGTCAAAGAAACCTGGAGGATATGGTGGCCACTCATCATAAAAGAGTTCATCATCAGTAGGTATTCTAGCAGGTCTACCCTGTGCTGCTGCCTCTTCATCAGTAAGAGGTACATCACAGACGGGACCAAAACCACCTTCAGGATAATACTTTGCCATTCTACTAGAATTCTATATGAATATTTATGATCGACCCTACAGACAAAAAAAACCCCCGAATTTTTTTCGGGGGTTTCTGGAATTAAAAAGTCAATTTCCTTTTGGGGTCATCATCCATGCACCGAGTGCAGCACCACCAACGGCAGCGACTATGAATATGATTTCCATTAACCTACAGCAGGTGCAGATAGTAATGCAACCTCAGTAGTCTCAGCAGATGCTAAGTCTAGTGGGAAGTTGTGAGCATTACGCTCGTGCATTACTTCCATACCAAGGTTCGCTCTGTTAAGAACGTCACCCCATGTAGGAACAACCTTACCAGATGCGTCTATGACAGACTGGTTGAAGTTGAATCCATTCAAGTTGAATGCCATTGTACAGATACCCATTGAGGTTAACCATACACATACAACTGGGAATGTTGCTAGGAAGAAGTGAAGACTTCTTGAGTTGTTGAATGATGCATACTGGAAGATCAAACGTCCGAAGTATCCATGAGCAGCAACTATATTATATGTTTCTTCTTCTTGTCCGAACTTATATCCATAGTTCTGTGACTCATTCTCTGTTGTTTCTCTGATTAGAGAAGAGGTAACGAGTGAACCATGCATAGCAGAGAACAATGCTCCACCGAACATACCTGCTACACCTGCCATATGGAATGGATGCATCAAGATATTATGTTCTGCTTGGAATACGAACATGAAGTTGAACGTACCTGATATACCTAACGGCATACCATCAGAGAAAGATCCCTGACCAAAAGGATACACTAAGAAGACTGCGAATGCAGCAGATACTGGTGCAGAATATGCAACACAGATCCAAGGTCTCATACCTAATCGGTATGATAACTCCCACTGTCTACCCATGTAGGCAGAGATTCCAATAAGGAAGTGAAAGATTACTAATTGATATGGACCTCCATTATACAACCACTCGTCTAGAGTAGCTGCTTCCCATATAGGATAGAAGTGCAAACCAATAGCGTTTGAAGATGGAACTACAGCACCAGAAATGATGTTGTTTCCATACATGAATGAACCTGCAACAGGTTCACGGATTCCGTCGATATCGACAGGAGGAGCAGCAATGAATGCTATGATGAAGCATGTTGTTGCAGCAAGTAAACAAGGTATCATTAAGACACCGAACCAACCAACATAGATTCTATTCTCGGTTGATGTTACCCACTCGCAAAACTCTGGCCATCCAGATAGCAGACCTTGCTCTCTCTTTTGAAGAGTTGTCATTAGTCCAACTGTAAGTAGGGATGATAGGGAGTCATCGGAACTTAGTATCCTCTAGTACCCTTGCATCTAGAGGTAGGATGAGAGATATTGTGACCCCATGATCTCGGTTAGGGGATAAGTATGCGGTTAAGGGTCGCCACCCAATTTATTTATTATAGTATGCTTCATAATATTTTACAATCCCCCACGTGACCACTTGCTTTTCTGTCCACTCTTTTACACATGCTTCTGCAGATGGACCTGTGTATCCATAGCAGGCTAATACTTTAAGGCAATCTTTTTCCATTGTGTCCATGTGCGATACCTAATTCATGCATCCGAGCATGTTCTGCGATAGGATCCCTAACATCTTTAGCACCTGGTCCAAAGGTGTACCATACACCTACTCCAACCAAGGTTAAAAGAATTCCTACCATTATTATTACCATAATCATATGATACCTACCGATCCTGCAGTGAAACCCACTGCACAGAAGAAAGCAAATTCATATAGTGCATAGTAAGGACTACTGAAGAACGTATTGACCGACATTTGTATAAGTAAAGACTGCTAAAGTTGCTACGAAAACAAGAAAAGGCATGTTATGCTCCTGATGGTACTGCGATTGGTTGTGTAATTCTTATTCCTTTTCCACCACCATCGTCATCGTCATCATTATTAAATGCTCTTAATAATAATTCAATCAAGACTAAAGCAGTCATGGGATAAAAAACCCAGAGGACTGCTACTAGTGGGGAAATTGTATCTGATGCGGCTGATAAGTCGCTCATCGTTTTGTGTTGGTATGTTAACTTTTATGAATAGTTATTTATACTTATTAAAACTTAACTGAAGTAAGTAAGTTTTGTATAAACAGCTATCGCACCCCAGAACAACATCATAGTTGCTCTTCCGTTTGCTCTCCAGAAAATATCTGCTTGTGTCATTAGAAGATACCTGGAATGATTTGTCCTGTGGTGATGTAAGCACCTGTTGCTGCAACGAATCCAATCATTGCCATCCAACCATTAAACTTTTCTGCTTCTGGTGTCATTTGTTTTCTCCTTTTATTAGATTGAGGGTTAAAAAGTAGCTAGAGGTCAACACTAGCGGTGTAAAAGACCT
>VTLG01016170.1_pt1 | contig 65705 bp, 67 predicted proteins | sample 4694571 | NCBI WGS metagenome assembly VTLG01 (sample SAMN12604809, study PRJNA352737) | marine metagenome | biome: ENVO:00000447; feature: ENVO:00000209|ENVO:00000569|ENVO:01000036; material: ENVO:00002151; isolation source: viral sequences binned using virsorter ...
TGTCCAAGCTCTCCCAAAGATCAATATTCTTCTTCCGCTTACGATTTTCAATAATTCCGAGGATAACATACTCAGAATCACCATAAATTGTAATCGGAATCCCTTTAAGCTTCTTACTCCTCTTAATTAACTCCCATAAGAGGTACATTAAAGCTAAAAGTTCACTCCTGTTATTGGAGTTATTTTTCTCAGTAATACTTCTACTGATCCTACGATCTTTGAGGATCGTCTTGGTACTCTTATTGAAAGCAACAAGACGAACTCCCATTCGCATTTCCCTATTGCTGTTACTTTGATGATTACCCTTACAAGCACCATCAAAGTAACCGTGTATTTCAAATCCTTTCATAAATGTCTCCTTAATTATTTAAATCAAACTAAATTTTACCTAGGAATACCAATACATAAGTAAACATTCCTAGAACAATGAACATCCATAATAGAACGTTCAAAAACAAAGTTTTCACATGCTTTACCTCCAAATATTATTTGTACTAACAAAAAAAGGGGAGATGAGCTTCCCCATCTCCCCGATTTGCTACTAAAAGTTCAAATCCTCCTTCTTTGTGATTGGTTTCCGTGTCTTAGATTTCAAGACACGCTTTTCTGGCTTATAAGATACGGTCATACCAAGATTACACTCTTGGCATATCTCTACCCGACAAGCATCACTATCTACAGGTTGAGAAGTCGGTTGAGCACAACTTTTACAGTTGTAGTGATGCAACTCAACAGATTTTAACCTGTTTACCGCAGATCTAGATGCAGACCTGCGGAAAGAAGGTGATCTCATCTCATCATGTTCAAGAGATGAGAAAGGATGAGTGTTTTCTACTGTCTCATCCTTCGTAGTGCTAGAACCTACAGAAGTAGGTTCTCTATCTGGTTTATAACTCATAAATGTCTCCTTATTTAATGTTAATGATGCTATTGACCCGTTTGTCAACAGCTATCAATAAAAAAAGGGGAGTGACCTAAGCCACCCCCCTAAATTACACTACGGTTTGATTAACCCGCTTTATCGAAGAAACTCTGAAGAGTCTCTTCACTCTCCAATTTGAACTCCTGTCTATTGTCAAGACAATAAGCTACTGCCCTGATAACTTCATTAAATCCTTTGCCATCAAGTTGTGCAAAGATTTTAATGAGTTCAATCTCACTAACACTCTTCATACGACCTCCATTGGGACACAATCTATATGCCTCCATACCTTCTGTTAGAAGGTCAATGAGGTTATTAGTGGTGTAACGGTTTCGTGCTTCTACCTCAGTTTCACCTGAGACAAAAGGCAAGCGTTTCATTGTACTCATATTGTATATCTCCTATAAACTACGTTAATAACGCTTAACAACACCATGTTATTAAGCCGTCAATAAAAAAAGGGGGAGCAATTAAGCTCCCCCATATTGCTTAAATACCATCACGTAGTAACTCACTAGTTACCACGCAATCTACTATAATTCTTCTTTTAGTATCCCTATCATAGGAATAGATCAATGTGTAACCACACTCATCTAACCTACGAAAGGAACACTTAATTTCTTCGCAATGGTTCTGTTTATCATCACGATACTCAGAATCATTATCAAAGAAGTTCTTCTCGGCATCTTCGTCATGTAGACCGTCAAGATACCGATCCCAGTAAACACTGGGGTCACAGTGTTTTACTGCAACAGAATATTCACTCATATATATCTCCTTTTCATTATAAAAAAAAAGGGTACACAGCATTTACACTGTGTACCCTTAATATTTATATACGTGAACCAACATATACAATGAATCTGTATATGTAGTTCAAAAAGTCTGGAGCTTTTAGGTCCAATACTTCTTGCGTATATAGATCACCTTTACAGGCAATCTTGTTACCAGCACGATCATAAATGTCGTGCTGAATTGTTTTAGCATACATAAAGTATACCTCCTATTAGGATTATAAAAAAAAGGGGAGACACAGCCTAAGCCATGTCTCCCCACAATCTTATTACTGCACAAGACAAGGGACACTAAGAATATGTCCCTTGTCATTTCTTACTACCAAAGGATGCCCTGTTGCCGGAGCAAAGACATCCAAACGGTCAGTGGCACTTAGTACCATGCCACTCACCACATATCTCACACCATCTTGGGGATCAGGTAAACCTTCGACCTCGCCGAAGGTTTGTTCACAAACCCCATCCTTAATCTCGGTAAATTCTACCGAGACTCTTGCTATCATGCCTGAAGGCATAATAGTTCTTTTCCCTATGGTTATAGGGTGAGGTGTGAGATTCGTGATTGTATAACTCATTATTTTTCTCCTTGTTTACTACATTTAAGAACTACCAGACAAAGCAACATGCTTTATCACTAATAGTTCAATGCCACTATGGTTCGATTAGATTTCCTTATATCACATCATCACCATCAACACCTTTATGCGAAAGGCGTTTAATGACAAGTTCACCATCCGTATGTGGACTTGCATACGCTGTCCAATAGGAATCGTCAACTTCATAGTGGAAATGCACACGTCCTTCATACCAGACGTTCATTTCCTCATCTGAACGGTACTTAATGCCACGTTCTATGCAAAACAGGACACTAGGTACTTGCTGCAATCCCATATCTATTCCGAACCAATCGCCCTTAACTAGATAGTGGACTTTTAATGTTTTGGACACAATGTCTCCTCTTGTACACTTGATTTTGAGTTAATTTTACTTGTCTAGAGTCTTTTCCTAACCAACATAAAGAGATCAAGTGTCATAACTCAATGTGCGGGTGGAAACAGACGTTTCCAAAGGCTCCTTCCTAACGTCACTTTGGTAAAGTGACATCAAACCGAAGAAATGCCTACGGCATTAAAAAAAGAGAGTGGGAACACTCTCTTTAATGATGAAGTTAAGTAGTAGATGATGATGATATAGATGATAGTAATATGTATATATATTGAATATTTACATTAGATTATTGTATTTAGATTATTGTATTTAGATTATTAATATTATTAGTTATTTATATTATTATTGTCCTTAAATAATAATGGAGTACAGTTTTTAGACCATACTCCATTATTAGATTAGATTGTTATCCGTAAAAGCTAGGTGTTATAGCCATTACGGTTATAAATGTTATTGTGATTGTGATTATTGTTACTAGTGTTAGTAATATTTGTGTTATTGTTAGTTTTTCCATTATTTACTCCTTTGTTATATGTATAAAAAAAAAGGGAAGAGATTTCTCCCTTCCCTTGATGATGATGTTGATGGTAATTGTTTTATTTTAGTTTTATGCCAAAACGTGTATTAGTATTGGACATATTAGCTAACGAAGACAATTTACTTCTCAGTTTAATAGTCTTTGCTTCAAGAGAGAGGGAATTACTCTCTCTCTTTAAAATAAAATCTTCTAATTGGGAATCTATAAGTAATTGGATAATCTTACTTCTACTAAATCCCGTAATCTTAGTTCCAATGTCAAGTAATTCTAAAGTTTCTGGCAATGCCCAAAAAGTAATAGCTTTAGAATTCTTAATACTCATAGGAATATACCCAATAAAAAAAAATACTACTCTAATACAATTAATACATGCTAATAAATAATAAAAAGAAAAAGAAAAATAATATAAGACATAAACATAAGGGACATCAGCCCCCATAGAGAAGATACACCATAATACAATATCAGACCCCTTCTCTAGTGGAATATTGTAGAAGTGCAGTCCATATGTTATACTGCTGACGTTTTATATTCAAGTTTAATGGGCCTAGGTTACGTTTTAAGAAGACTTTAGTCTACCTTTAAGGGTTAGACAGGCAAAAGATAATTCATCATCAGCATCATCATCCTGACAGGAGGGATAAAGATGGAAATTTTCTGGTTATTGGTGATAGTTGTGGGTACAGTAACGTTATGTGTAACAGCAGTAAGGTCTATACAAGGGAGATAGTGGGTCATGGCGAAGACGGCTAAAGCTGGTACGGACGGATTAGGTGGTAAGCGCCGCAGATTTAGTTTCACTATGCGTGAAGACCACTATGATTCTTTGAAGATGATATCTGAGAAAGACAGTATGAGTATGAGTTTGTTGATAGACAATTGTTTAGAGCACTATTTGCATGGCAAGTCACTGACAATGGACCGTCAAGGGGAACAGGAACGTGCCATAGAGAATATTGACGAGGGTGTGAGTGAACAATTGATAAATGATACTTATACTGAACTTGAAAGTATGTTAGGCATGACATGGATAGAGTTGAAGGAGAAGGAACGGCTTATTCTGGTATATCTATCATTATTTCCGTATGAAGCCAATACTCGTATAGCTGTAATGGCTGAAACGGGAGCTGCACAAGTGAAGCGGATGAAATCCAGTGAGTTAGGTGTACGTGTGATAAACCATTTTGGTGATCGTTACTTATGGTCGAGACGTCCTGAGCTGTTACATACTATAGCTAACAAGGTTATAGAGACAACTGATCCGGCTTACGCACAGATAATGGCTAGGTTTTATGGTGATGAGACAGTAAAGAACATTAATAGTAATAAGAATGTGAACTTATCACTGACAGGCGAGGCGAATGGGGTGCTAACACCAGCAGAAGTTGATCGGCAGATAATGGAACTTGCACAATCTGTTAATATGACACCCTCAAGATTTCAAGCCCTGCATGAATCACTGGGCCATAGTAATGGAAAGATGCTTGAATCAGCAGAGATAGTAGACGTAGAAGCTGATGTTGCACAAACATAGGGGTTTATGGTATACTTTCTACGTAAACTAGGGCGTTTACGGCACTTGCTATAGTAGTAATAATACTAGTTTATTCAAACCCCCTAAAGGGGGTTTGATAAACGTAGTATATATTACTACTGTAGTAGAGTAACTATAAGATGGGGAGTCTGAGGGGAAGAGGATGAATATTGAACATGATGGTAAAAAGGATATTGATCTGATTAAGGAATACTTTCAATCAGATGTCAGGACAGAACATTTTCATAACCCCGTAATTAATATGTTATTGGATATGCGTGAGGAAGGGATTGAAGTTAAGCTTAATAAGGATGCTACCGGACTCGCTTTTAATAAACCCTTTGATGATATTAATGTTATCTATAAACGTTCTCTCAAGGAACATAAGTATGCTATTGTTAATTACTTGCGTGAAGAAGCTGTACTCAAAGCTGCTATCAAGTACGGATGGTGGGATGACTTTAAGGTACCTTTACGTAAGGAAATTGATTGGGTTGGTCGGTTCCTTAACGCTAAGTCTCGAGATAAGAAGATTAATGTATGCTCACGTATGAAGATGTGGGGGCGCGATAAGTGGTTACTTTCATACTTGACTCCTGAGTTGTACTTGGAGTACCGTAATAAGAAGACGTTGAGATGGGTAGATTGGAACCTTGCATATCTAAATGCGAGGAGTTTTTATTTCAGCCAGAGAGATAAGAAAAAAGAAGAGCGTGAATTAAGAAAGAAGAATAAAGATGAAGCATGAGACGGAATCATTAAGGGATTGGGTAGACGATAATAGGACTTCAGGTGTAGAGAAAGAGATTCATGGATTTGAGATTACTAAAGAAATGAATGCTATTATCGAAAGCTTGAGACGTATTGAACAGGCCCTAAGCCTTGTCCGTGATAAGCATAGGTATAAGCATTACACTGGTGACCCTAATGGGAATTAAAGAGCGACGTAAAGGTGCTACTTTTGAACGTGCTATAGCTAGGCTGTTGGGAGTTGAACGTGCTGGCACATCAGGGAAACCTGATAGGGACCATGCTGATCTGGAACATCCGATTTTGTATATACAATGCAAGGCACGTAAAAGTGTTGCTGCTTGTAGGTGGTTGGAGAAAACAAAGGATGAATGTCCTGAAGATAAGATTCCTATAGTGATATCCAAAGAAGACCGAGGTAAACCATTTATTATGATGGACTTGGAAAACTTCTTGGATTTTTACGGTAAACCTTATGCCTATGTAAACCCTGTGGAAACTGAGGATGATCCAAGTTGAGGTTACAGAAGATAACTGGAATCAAGCGCGTGAAAGATTTCATAAACAGATGAATAAGATGAACTGGAACAGAGACTTTGATCTTGTCCAGTTTGGTTATGATACTAATCGGATTTATCATGGATTGCTAGGTGAAGAAATCATAAGGGATTATTATGATTGTGATATTCCCGAAGAGGAGTCTTACCAATATGATTTGCTTATTAAGGGGTATAAGGTAGAAGTTAAGACTATTGTAGCTAAGTTCAAACCACAACCTTCTTATCTATGTTTGGTTACTCATGGAGGCGAAAAAGGTGAACGTGTAGCGCATGCACTTCAGGATGCTGATTACTATATGTTTGTTAGGTTACAAGAGGATTTGAAGAAAGCGTGGCTGGTAGGCTATATGGGATGTGATGACTTTATCAATCGTTCAAAGTTTTTTAAAAAGGGTTCTACATTTAAAGAAGGAAAGAATTTCGAGATAACTTTTGATTCTAATGTTAATGTATTACGTATTCGTGATACTATTCCATTCAGGAAAGCATCTCAGAAAAACATGAGGAGACAACTTAGTTTTGCTTAACTTTATTGTTATGTTAGCAGTATGTGCTCTAATTATGTATGGTGCTGTTTGGTTGATAAACAAAATGTATAAGTAGGGAATGTGATGTCGGATAGAGGTAAGAAGATAACTGTTATCTGTGCTAATATATCATGTGAAAAAGAAGTTACTTTTATACCTAGCAGAAGACAAAAGTATTGCTCAGTCTTTTGTTACCAGAACGATCCTAAAGTCAGGAAACGTAAGCGTATAGCTTTATCACATTTTTTCAAGAAATAGAACTTATGGGACAGGTTTTCCGGTACATGGGCAGATCGGACCTCTTTCCTGTCCCACCAACTTATGGGGTAACACAATATATGTGGGTAACGCCCACAGGTTTGAGAGTAAAAACTATAAAAACGATAGAAGGAGGATTACAAGAAAGTGGATTTTCGAGAATACTTCTATAATATTAATGTTACCCCACCAACATGGAGTATATTAGCATGAAAACATTTAGGATTACTTATACCCAAGCATCTGAGAATACAGTAGAGGTTGAGGCTACTAATGTTAGGGATGCATGGGACTTAATCAAGAAAGGGGATTTAAAGGATAAGAGAGTATTATGGAATATTGAGGGTGATGTTAGGTACAAGGCTAAGGTTACGGAAGAGATCACGAAGCATATAGCTAGTAATCCTACTTAGTATATCCGAAAAAAAGGGTATGAAATCCCATAAAAATAAAAAAAATGAAAAAAACTTTCAATGTTTTGGGGATTCTGAGTTTTTCAGTTGGATTACTTAGGGGGGTATGTTTTAAAAATGGGTGATCTTTTCTGGTGGATAGCTAGTATCATAGTTATATCTATTATATTAATGTTTTCTGTTATAGGGTTAGTGACAACTGTTGGATGGGTTGTTGAGTTTTTGTTGGGATAAGTTATGCGTCCAAAGTATCCCAAGAGAAGAAAGCTTAAAATAGAATGGATAGAGAAACCTGTAGAGAAGGAACTAACTTTATGGGACAGGTTTGTGATTTGGTTTAAGAAATCTTTTTGGGATTGGTCCGAATGATAAAGAAAATGAAAGTTCTAAGAAAAAGGCCGGGAAGACCTAAAGCAATTCCAGCAGCACCAGCACCACATAGAGAGACTATTATTGTAATGATGCGTTATGGTGGCGGGGTTGACAATATTGCTACTCAACTTGGTATTAAAGAGAGTGAATTAGTTAAGTATATTAAAGATGAAGGTCTTGATAAACAGCTTGAACGGAGATCTTGGACTTGGAAAGCTAAACGCAAGTCTAGGCGACGAATGCTTAAATGAAATTAAGGTGGAAAGATAAGCCGACTGTAGAGGAGTTATCTGGAATGGCATTGCGACCTGTTAGTGCTTATTACTATAAAGGTATATTGAGACGGATTGTTGATGGAGACACTATTGTAGCTGATATAGATTTAGGGTTTGATGTTTCATTAAAGAAACAGAAGTTTAGGTTGTATGGTATTAACGCTCCTGAATCTCGGACACGTGATAAAGCTGAGAAAGTCAGAGGTATAGCAGCTAAAGAACGCCTGACTGAACTTATGGGTGGATACGAATCTGCTGTAGATGGTATAGAATTTATGTTCCTTTCGCATGATAAAGGTAAGTTTGGGCGAATATTGGCTGAAATATATCATCCAAAGAATCTTGATAAGAGTATTAACCAACAGCTTGTTGATGAAGATCATGCTGTCGAATACCATGGTGGTAAACGATAGTGACTGAACCTAGGGCTGTAGTTGTGCCACACTCCAAAGAGCACCAGCATTTAAAGATAGTGCTTAGGCCTGACGGTACACTTGAAAAAGTTCAGATTTATTCTGATGCACAGGGCAATAGAGAGGACATACTTGCTGTTTATGAAGAATTAAAACAGGAGATAGTTGATTTTACTAATAAAACAACTAAGTTGATAGCTGTATACGAACATGAGAAAGCTAATAAAAAGAAATCTTGGTGGGGATCTAAGAAAGAATGAATGATGGGTTAGGTTGGTGGTTATTAATTTTAATTGCTTCTACCATCCTCATCATCCTCACTTCAATTGGTATGTATACATTATTTAGGTGGATGAACGGTAATGCTTTTTGATGTTCTGAAAACGATTATTCTTTTTGTAATCTGTTCGATTACAGGAACAGTCATAGCTTATGTAGCATTCATGTATTTTCTTGCCAGCTAAGGAGAGGTAATGATTTTAATAAAGTATCTGTTTTTAATTATTGTTCCAATAGTAGCAGGGATGATAATGTCTGGTGGAGTAGCACAGTTTATAGATCCTCCATCAGCATTTATTGTTATTGTCCCTACTATTGGTACATTACTGGTAGCATATAAAGGATCTTTTATCTCGTCAGTTACTGCTATCTGGAAAGAAAGGAGAGCTACAGTCTTTGATGACAAAGACTTATTAATGGCTATTGCTTTCTGGCAAACAGTTGGAACTTGTGCTGTAGGATATGGTTGCCTAGGTTTTTTCATTGGTTTAATTGCAATGTTAGGTAGCTTGGATGATCCGAGTATGCTTGGTCCCTTTTTGGCAGTAGCATTAATCACAGTAATGTATGGGCTTATTGCTAAATATTTGGTTGCAGAACCAATAATAGCTTTATTGAAAACAAAGGAACGTGAAAGGAAATAATATGGCTGGATTTGAATCATGGGTAGAGATGGTCTTGGAACATGAGGGAGGATTCGTCGACGATCCTGACGATAGAGGTGGTATGACTAATATGGGAATCACACAAAAAAGTTTTTCAGGGTTTCTCGGGAGAGATGCTACTGAAGAAGATATGCGTGAGATGACCCGTGATCAGGCTATAGATTTCTATAAAGATCTGTGGGACAAGATGAATCTTGATCGGTATCCACCTCCAATACAACTTCAATATGCTGATATGCACGTTAATAGCGGTAAACGTGGAGCTGATATGATTCTTCAGATGGCAGTTAATACCAAGATGCATCCAAACGAAGTTGAGAGATGGATTGATGTTGATGGTGTTGCGGGAAGGGGGACACTTGCAGCTTTGGAAGAAGCTAATATCACAGGCTTAGACTATTTCGGAGAACGTGTTTTGTTTCATGCCAATAATGTCTTTGCTGGTAGTAAGTATGGTATCAAGATAGGTGATTATGTAAGAAAGAAAGAAGAAAATCCTGATGATCAGAATACTTGGGGACGTACACGTACCAGCCAAAACAGGTTCTGGCGTGGTTGGTTCAGAAGAGATGTCGAAACTTACCTGAAAGGTGAGGATGATTAATAAAGTTTTACACTTTCAAGAATTAATGGATATTCTGAATGAGGATGATGCTTATTCTTTAGCAGGATATCTTATTAGTCGGGAGATTCCTACAGTCTCCCGACTACTTAAAGAGGCTACAATAAAATCAATTGTAAGTAAAGTTGATTTCCAGCCTAGCTATTGGAAACTTATTTCCCAATTAGCCTCTACTCGGTTAGGAATCCCTATTTCGACCCGATCAGCAAGATGGTATGCTGTAGAAAAAGATATCAGAAGAGATAAAAATACTACACAACTAGCCTGATTTGTGTAAGTAGTACCAAAATGTAGCAGTTATATGGTACTATATCCTGTATTTAGTGTTGACAAACCTATCTATACGCTATTATTTTTTTAATACCATTAGGAATAGGCAACTAGTGGGTACAGATATTTGTGAGGGTGGGTAACTACCCTCACTTTAATACTATGCAAGCTATACAAAGTTCTCCTGTTTATTTTTGGAAACCCAATCCCGGAGGTCAGCTAAAAGCTTGGACTTCTCTTAAGGATATTGTATTTATTTCGGGTGGGAACAGGTCAGGCAAAAGTACTTTGCTGTGTTATCTTGCAGCTGCGACCATGCTACCGCATCCTACCGATAAAGAATATTCTTTATATCCATGCAAGGCTGATTGGGATCAGCTCGATCCATTTATTAATGAAGAGACTGAAAAACTTCGGTTAAAACGTAAGGTCACTCTACCCGCAATTGTTTGGTTTAGTACAAAAAATATGTCAGGTCATAAAGATGTGGCTATGCGTTACTTTCCTGAACTTTTTGATGGATATATAGATAAGGAAGAATGGAGTGATGAACCCGGAGTATGGAGCCGTGTCGTTCTTACAAACGGTTCTGAATTACATCTCAAATCTGCTGGTCAGGGATTGGGTGGATTCCAAAGAAGTAATATTGATTTAATGATCAATGATGAGCCGTTTCCTAATACTATATATGGTGAACAGTTAGCTAGGTTACTTGATCGTCATGGTCGAATGGTAATTGGTGCTACTGCTGTGACATCTACTATGGACACACAAGCTTATCGTGAAAGTGAATGGTTAATAGAAACGTTTGCTGAACCTGCTAAACGGGGTGAGTTACCACCTAATGTAGAACAGATATCCATACCATTAGCTGAAAATCCTCATGTTGATTCCGATTATGCTGATGCTATGTATGAGATGTTACCTGATGTTGAACGTAGAGCTAGGTTGCATGGGGAGATGATAACATTACAAGGTGAATGTTTTTTCAATCGTGATGTTATTAATGATCTATCTAAAGAGGGGTTTCCACCTGAAGTAGGTTATGTTAATGATGAGTTGGAGTTCGTACCTGATGAATATCGGGGGAAGCTGCCGACTTTTAAAATCTGGCAACATCCACAAGAAGGGATGAACTATATGATAGGTGTTGACCCTTCGTCAGGTGGTGCTGATCCTAGTTGTTGTCGTGTTTGGTCTGATAATCCTAAGATGTTAGTAGCAGAACTTCGGGGTTGGGTTTCTGAAGATCAATTAGCACATGAATTAAGTAATCTTTGTAAGTATTATGGAAAAAATACTGGCGATAAAAGATTGCAGAATGTAATGGTAGCTATTGAAGTTAATCAGGGTAGGTTAACTTTAAGTGCTATGCAACACGGAAATACTGAATTAGGTGTGACAGAACCTTTGCCTAGAATTTATTACCGCCCTAAACCAACACATTTGTCGAGAGGATTGCATTTCCCTAGTGATCAACCCGGATTCCAAACAACACCAGCCTCTAGAAGTTTCCTCTTATCTTCAGCTCAAAATGCTATCATTTATGCCAGTGTATCAGATAATGTAGTAATGCCTGATATATCAGGATTCCAAGAAGACTACAATTGGTTTATATGGCAGAACGGTAAACCTCAAGCTAAGACAGGATACCATGATGATAGAGTGATAGCAGATGGTTTGGCTTGGTTAGGGTTTAGACAAAATATTTGGAAAGATGATAGTCCTGAAACGCAAGATAGTGAACAGGTTCCATTTGAAGCAAAAGATAATTCAATTTTATTTAATCCTAGCTTTTTTATAAAAGAGTATTATAATAAGGCTCCAGAAACGGATGGTATGGTTTATGGCTAACTTATATGAAGAGGGGCAGGATGTCCAGATTCTTTCAGGAGAATACCAAGGTAGAGTGGCTACAGTTTCTAGGATGGCGTCTATTAATGGGTTATTTCAATACGGGTTAGAAGGTATCACTGAAACTGAAGGACATCTTTATGCTGTACATGAAAATGAAATTACTGATAGGATAGACCATAGTCTTGATAATCCACCTCTTGATGAGCCTGAAATTATTCCACCATCATCATCATCAATAACTGAACCTCAATTAGGGGAAGCAGATAATGTATCATCATTACTCCAAAAAGCAAGCCAAGTCGCTCAAGGAAGGGAACTTGAGTTTAACCAAGCTCTTCAAGGTATTTTGGCAAAGCTTGAGCAGATTGATCAGCGGCTCGAAACCAAAGAAATAAAAGTTATAGTTGAGGTCCAGCATGTCTATCCAGAAAAACCAGATACCAATAAGACAGGTGAAGTGAAATGGCATAATGATATGCCCCCCACTTATTCGGATGAAGACAGGCTATATGATTCGGTAGAAGCGGTAGAAGAAATTGCTGATAAAGCCAGATCTAGGATTTCTGACTTTAATGGTCACATGTTAGATGATGAGGAAAATCCACAATTAACTATTAAAGGTCTTTATATTGATCAATATAATGAGGAAGAATAATGGCAGAACAAGCACATGACCAAGTAATGGAGAATCTACGGAAATTTGAAACTGAATTTTCAAGTCCTTACTTATCTCAAATCTCTGAATTGGAAAACCGGAATAATGTTTTGGAATCTGAGTTAAATGATGTTAAGAGTAAGCTAGATCGGTTTGAACATTTACTTCCTTTGTTAGAACGTGAAGAAGAAACTTTCCAGTTACAAATCAAAGAGACTTCCTTGATACAGAAAGCTGTAATGGTAATAGATCAATACAGGTTATATCCTAAATTACAAAGAGATTATTTAGAATATAAACGTAATGGTGGTAAACGACCTAAAGATCCTGTCAGACAATTCTTTCAGGATGTTATTAAAACTGTTTTGTTGCGACCTAGTATTATTACAGGTTTAATTAAATCTCAAGGAAACTATGATATGAGGGAGGGGCCTAATAATGTTACTTAATTTATCACGACTAATTTATAGTGCTATCTCCAGTTCGCGTGGTGGTCAAGCTGCACAAATAGAAGCTGGTGGTATTTCTAATATTACCTTGAACCCGCAACCAGTAGGTTCAGAAACTAGCCAGATAGGTAATGTAGGTATCACACAACCTAATGGCACTAAAATAGATGTAACAGAAACCTCTTCTGCTACCATGTTACAGAAGCTTGAGGCCATACGTGCAGTCTTAGCTGATGGGGATGGTGTTAATATAGCTATCCAGAATATGGATGTTGATCTGGATAATCTTGAAACTATCCTTAATGGATCAGCTTTAGCTGAAAATGGAGTACCAACTTATGTAACAAATGATCTTATTAATAATATTAAGACAGCAGTTGAAAAACTTGATAATGCTATTATTACGTTAGGCCAAGCTGTTGGCACTGCTGAAGCCACTTTAGTTGCTGGTACTGATGGTGCTAACTTACGTGGTTTGTTGACAGACAGTACTGGTAAGTTGCAAGTAGATGCTGGTCCTCTTCAAGCTCAAAGTGGGATAGTAAATATTGGGGATGTAAGTCTCGCACCAAGTGTTGCTGATGGGGCTACTCTAACTAGTGTTGATGGTCTTTCTGTAGGTGGTAAGGATTCTGGTGGCAACTTCCAAATGCTTGATGTGGAAACAAATGGTAAGTTGAATGTTGTCTCTGAAACAGCAACTGACTTCAATGTAACAGAAGCTAATTCCACTTCTATTAAGACTGCTGTAGAGAATTTAGATAATACTGTTAATGGTAATAATCAGCTGGATGTAAATATTGCAGCTGGTGGATTTGATGGTGCAGTTACTAATGCATCCAATACACAACTAGCTGTCACTACTGTACAGAGTACTCTCACAACTTCACAGCATACAACTCATCAAACAGCAAATACAGCCACTCCTGTTAGCAGTTCACTTGCTTGCCAATCTGGAGTAACTGTAGTAGCCGATAGTGCAAATACTGATACAGTTTATGTCGGGCCATCAGGTGTCTCAACATCTACAGGGTTCCCTTTGGCAGCTGGTGCAGGGTTTACATTTAGTGTTAATAATGCACAACTAATATATTCTGTCTCCGCAACAGCTAGTCAAAAACTTAATTTAGTGGCAATGTAGAGGAAATGATATGGCTCCTTTTGGATATTTAGCTCCTCCTTCAACTGGTGGTGGTGGTATTAGTGAGATTACTTTCACAATAACTATAGTTAATGGAAAGCTGCATGTTGACGGGCAAGAGCAACAATCCTTATCAGTGCTTCCCGGTATGAGTTATAAGTTCGACTTGAGTGATTCAAGTTTGAGTGCGAATTCCTTTAAGTTGTCTACAACTGCTGATGGAACTCATGGTGGTGGTAGTGCATTCACAACTGGTGTTACTGAGTCTGGTACTGCGGGTACTGCTGGTGCATCTTTAACTTGGGACGTACCTGTTAATGTTCCTACAGAAATGAATTACTATGATGAGAATACTGCTGGTGCAGGTGCTACAACAGGTGCTGTTGATGCTGCTGCTACAGGTGGTGGTGCAACCTCAACAGCAACTTTTAATGCTCTTCCTGCTGCATCCGCTGCTATTGGGCAGTTACATTATATAGAAGCTACAAAACTCTTATATTACAGTAACGGTCAACAGTGGTCACTTCTTGGTTCAAACCCACCAACCCTTGGTGCAATTACTGCCAACTTACAAACCTTGGATGTGAATAGCCCATCAGGTGGTGATACCAATTGGGATGATGTTACGGCTTGTGTGACAGGTGAGGAGACTGTAACCGAGAGCCAAGCTGGAGATCCTTACTATAAAAATGTCTCTTTCCATTTCAATTTTGATCAAGATCCTCCTGTTGACCAAAGCTACTATGGTGTTGGTGATGGCGGTACACGAAATATCACTATGCGGAATAGTGCTGCAATTAGTACTAGTGTTAAAAAGTGGGGTGTTAGTTCTCTTGATGTAAGAGGTGCTCAGAATATGTATATGGATGAAGGGGGGCAACTTGGTACAGGAAACTTCACTATTGAAGGTTGGATCTATCCTGTCTCACTTACTGCAGATGGTTATATGTTTAAAAGCTTTCAGAGTGGAGATAGTGGTTGTTATATCCTCTATAACCATACTCGAAATACTTTAAATGCTTATACATGGTATGGACAGGACCACTCAGGTGGGAATAGTCAAAGCTATATAGATGGAACACAAGTCGTAGGGGCTTTAGCTGTCGATAAATGGACATATTTTGCTTATGAGAGGTATGGAAAAAACGTATCTTTTACTGTTTATAAAGATGGAGATTTTGTTGATTTTGTTCAGAGTGGGGATGTTTGGATGTATACTCCTAACGTCACATCTCCGGGGAATCATCCTCTGAGAAGTAATGGGAACTATCCCACGGTTCCTTGTGAAGAATTTGTCATGGGCCATTATTATATAGATAACTCCAGTCAAAATTATCCTTTTGATGGGTACTTGGATGATTGGAGACTAACAGCTGGTGTTGCACGATATCGTGGTGGAGTTGCACCCTTACCAACAGCAGCTTTTGTAGTAGGTACTCAGATTAGAGAAGAGACTATCCCTGATACAAAAACATCTAAAGTTATAACTAATAGAGGTAGTGTGGTCAGGCCACTTGGTTCTGGTGATCCTTATTGGGATGCAGTTAGTCTGTATATGGATTTTAATTCTACTCCATTCACAGACCAGTCTAGATATGGATGGGAGTTTACAGGTCAAACAGGGAACTCACTAACTTCTCAGGGTACAGCAGCCTCAGATAAATTCTTTGGTACAGGGTCTTTTAACTATGGAGATGGTACGAATGGTAGTGCTGCTGCATATGCTGGTGGCGAGTCTCTATATATTGATGATGCAGGGCCGGGATATTTTAGACAGAATGAAGATTGGACAATAGAACTAATTCATAGGCAACACAGAACAGGATCTACTGATGGGGCTTATGGTGGATCAGGAGGAGAGTACCAAACTGTGATGGCAGTAGGTTCAGCACAGACGGTAGCAGGTGGAGTTCCTACAGGTTGGACTGTTAATAATAGTCATGGTAGGTTAACAGATGGTCAGATCTATATTAAAAATTCCGGCACAGCAGCAGGTACTAACTTTTACAACTGGTCAACAGGTTTTTCTAATCGTGGTGTTGGTGGATGGTGGATCTATTGGGTACTTGAAAGAAAAGGTAACATGATATATCAGCATCATTGGTTACTGGGTGCGCCTACAGGTGGAGCTGCTTCATATGGAGGTATGCCTTGGGCTAATAGCTATACAAGTGATCCTGCTAATAACTTATATTATGCTGGAAATTCTACTGCATGGACAGGAGAGCTTGTATATAGCAACTATTCAAATGATGTAGATTCCACAGCTAAATTTAGTATTGGTCGTAGGTGGAACAGTTACACTTCCGCTTGGGATACTGCTGGCTCTAACGGGTTCTTGGATTCAGTAAGGATTACTAGGGGTGTTGCAAGGTTCAATGGGGCAGCACCACCTAAACCAATTGCCGAAGGAAGTACAGATGCCTCTTTAATGAGATGGCCCAATGGTAACAAAAACTTTAGTGCTGCGTGGAGTGGTGGTGTTGAACATGTTGGTAAAGGGAATTCTTCAATACCTAAATCTTCAGCAGGGGAAGATTACACCTTTGGTACGGGTGCATTGACTATTGAGGGCTGGATTTATATGACCGGAGCAACTATGGAATCTTGTTTTTGGGATTTCAGAGATCCTGCCGAGGCTGACACACAGGACCAACTCCACTTCACTACTTACTGGAATCCTACAAATGCTAAATATGATATCAAGGTTTACTTGGCTAATACTGCCATCATTACTTCCAGTACTTCAGAGATAGAATTAGAGAGGTGGTATCATATTGCCTTAACTAGATTAGGAAGTTCGCCTTATCAGTTTGAATTATTTATTGATGCAACTTCAAAGGGTACAGCAACTAGCAATACCAGTATTACTGCGGGAGCATTGAGTCTCGGTAGTTATTATAAAGGTACAGATACTTTAGGGTTTACACCTGTTACAACAACACCTTCTGATTTTGCAGGATTCTTGGATGATTTCAAAGTCACCAAAGGGTATGTGAGGACTGTAGATTCAGGGCATTCTGATGCTACTGGTAATCCTATGCCGATAGCTGCTGGAGGTATAACACATACAACAGGAGCTACAGGTGTAGCGGGTAGTGGTACGCCAATGAATACTACAAGCCTAGCTGGAACAACAGCTAATCCTACCACAGATGAAGCAGGGGCTGTACTGACCTACGGTATTAAAGATGATGAGGTTACTATTAGTAATTGCCAAAGTAGTCATAGCCCGTCCCATAACGGAACAAAGACTGCAACTGAGGCTGGTTTGGTAGTGAATTCATCTACGGGTAATATCAGTATCACTTCACCTTCTGCGTGGGAAGGCGATACTGTTTCATTTGAAGGTTCTATAAGTGATGGTGTGAATTCAGTTTACAAGACTATTAGCTATATAGTGAAGCCAAACTTTACTATACTTGCCAGTTCTGGAGACCCTGTTGTATATAATGTAGATGGAAAAACAGTATTGAGATTTAACGCTTCTGGAACATTTACTGTTAGTGCTGGTTCTGGCCCTATAGAATATTATATTATTGGTGGTGGTGGAAGTGGTGGACGAATGTATGGTGGTGGTGGTGGTGGAGGTGCTGTATTGACTGGTACTGAAACTGTAACAACCACAGGAGGTAATGGTGGCGGGGTTTACACCTGTACAGTAGGTGCAAGCGCATATGGTTATGGGGCAGGTACAACTGTGGGCCATGACTCTTCTATTGCTTTTGGAGGTTCAACCGGGACATTAACAGCTAATGGTGGGGGTCGTGGAGGAGAGCACACGTCTGGAAGTGGTGCTATCAATCCCGCTTACTCAGGGAATGGGTCTGGTGGTGGAGCATATGGTGGCAACTCCAGCCTGCATCATACCTCTGGCACTTATGGAAATGATGGTGGTATATGTGCAGCAACAAGTCAGAATGCTGCTGGAGGTGGTGGTGGAGCAGGTGGAGCAGGATCTCAAGGAGGTACTGGTAATGTCTTTGATCAATGGGGTGCTAGTGGTTCTGGTGATTCCCAAGGTGGTAAAGGTGGCGCTCCAGTAATGATTGATTGGGATGGTACTAGTCGTCCATTTGCTGCTGGAGGTGGTGGAGGTAGCTACTCTGGTGTAAATGCTTATTGGAGTGGCGAAGGTGCAGGTTTACCTGTCTACAGTGCTGAACAAGTTCAATATGGTTATGCTAGTGGTATAGGTGGTGGTACTTGGAAACACACTGTAATAGGCTCTGGATCATGGGGCGATACAGGACGTGACGGAGAAGCTAACACAGGTTCTGGTGGTGGTGGGTCAGTTCAAGGTAACACCTCTACTGGTGGTGGGAGTGGAGGTTCTGGATGTATATTCATAAGATTCTAAAGGGGATTTGTAGTGGAAACTGATGAAGTTATTGCTGTTCTTGATGATAGTAATAAGGTTGTTAATCTTATTCTAGGTGATGTTTTCTTCTTAATTAAAGCTGGTCTAAGTAGGGAGAAACATATCTTTGCAGCCCCCTTTGTTACTGGTTGTATATTCAATCATGGTACTAATTCTTTTATAAACCCTGAGCACTCTAATACAAAGACTTTCCCAAATGATGGTAAGTTCTATGATTGGGATGAGGATGCAGGAGATTATAAAGAGTTTGTTATTCCTGAAGAGCCTACAGAATAATGTCTGACGGTTGGGAAAAACATCAAGAACATGTATTGTCTGAGTTAAGGCGTATCAGTGATAAAGTTGATATGATAGATGCACAGATGGTAGCCTTTCACACTAATCATCTTTCAGATATCAGAGAACAGTTAATTGAGATCAGGACAACAATTAAGTTTGTGGGTGGTATAGCTATTGTTGTTGGTCCTATAGTTATAGGGTTAATAGAATTGTATTTTAAGTTAGCGGGTAAATAAATGGCAGATAATGACAAGTTAGTTGAATGGATAGAAGATCGGCTTGATGAGGCAAATGATCCTAGACAAGACTTTCTTGATTCAGCAGCACATGCTCATTATTTATTTAATAATGATCTTGAAAGATGGGTTCCGGGAACAGAAGAGCCTATTGAAACAAATGATGGTCATCCTGTTTCAACTGATAATATGATCCAGCCTATACTTTTGGATGCTGTATCTTTATTATTAAAGAACTATCCAATGTTTAGGGTTAAACCAACCAAACCAACTGATTTTGATTTAGCTGATGAAATTAACAAGCATGTATTAGCAGCATGGAGAGAAAGTCAAGTACAAAGAAAACTTACTATTAGTCAGCTAACAGCTTTAATGATGGGTATGTCTGTACTTGAAGTAACGCCTTCATGGAACATGATGGGAGAAGTACAAATAGATTTGGATGTTGTTCCTTTAAGTGATGTATGGTTTAATCCCAAATTAATAGATACTGACAATTCATGGGTAATCCGAAGAACATGGCATTCGGAACGTCAACTTGAATTAGATTGGGGAGATGAAACTATTAAGGAAGCTTTAGGGGAATATTCTTCTTCACAGCAACTAAGTTCTAGTGCAACAGAAGAAGAGTTTCCAGATTGGTGGGATGATGTTGATGATATGGTTCCATTATTTACTGTTTGGATACCAGCTGCTGACCTTGATCCTGATATATTTACTCAGGAAGAAATTGATGAGGCACCTTATGGACGTAAAGTTGAACTGTTAAGCCAGAAACTTTTACGTGATGTACCTAATCCATATGCTATGGTTTTATCAGAAGAAGGTGATGGACTATGGGTAGGTCATAAATGTCATCCATTTGTTGTACATGAATGCAATCGTGTTATAGACCAATATGGTTATTCAGGATTTTATGATGTTAAAGGTTTAGTTAATAGCATGGAATCCTCGCAATGGGAACTAAACGAATTAAGTCGTGTTTTGATGCAGCTTGGTAGAAGAGTTGCGCAACCAGCAGTAGTTGCTCCTGAAGGGTCATTAACTGATCCTACTTCTAATATATCTTTTACTGCTGGTAAAGTTATTCAGTATGATCCTGCTGTTTCACCACAGCCACCAACACCTGTTCCTTTACCCGGAGATGCTAGTTATATACAATATCTTCATAGTCAGCGTAAATCGACATTACGTGAACAGAGTGGTGTAAGAGAATTTATGACAGGTGGTGGACAAGCTCCGGGTACATCTCATACCCCTGCTGGTACAATAGCCAGTGTACAGGAAGCATCCTTTACTCGGATGTGGACAATAGTTGGAGCTTTAGATCGTGCTATTGAAGGTGTTGCTAAACGGATGTTAGGTCTTATGCAGGAATTTTATTCTGTGGGTAGATTTTTATCAACATCTGAAACTGGTGACCAATGGTATGGTGAGTGGCAGAGTAGCCATATTGAAAATGAATTTAATATTGAAGTTGTTTCAGGAATGAGTACACCTTTACGTGATTTAGATAGGGTACAGACAGCAACTCAGATATTCTCTTCAATCTTACAGATAGTACAAATGGGGCCAATGCCACAGAATTTACCGTCTTTAATGCTCGTAAAAGCCTATTTACAAACAATTAATGAGCCAGCTGCATATGAATATTTAACTCTCGTCAATAGTATGGTAGACGAAATAAATAATCGTATGCAACAACAACAACAACAACAACAACAACAGATGATGGCAGAACAGCAAGGTCAGATACCTACTAATGGTATACCACCAGAACAAATGGGTGAAGCTGATATGACTGAACAGTTGCCATTACCAACTATGGAGGGATGATATGGAACAACCTAGGCCACAAGAAGAACTTTTTGATTATACTGCAACTCCTGAAACAAATGAGTATTATGATGAAACTGAACAGGGTGATGTTATTGAAGGTAATCGGACCTATAATGTTGGTGGAAAAAATCTCTCAGGTGTAGAGTTAGCACAACTTGCTAACGATACTGATAAATCTGCTAAACTTGAAGAGGAGTTAGTTGCTTTACGTACAGAAATGGCTAGGATGCAAGGTGCTATGGAAGTACAGAGCAATAATGATCCTGAACCTGAAGAAGTAATTGAAGAAGCTCAACCTCTTGAATTGGTTGAGACATTAAGAAGATTTCAGGAAGAGGGGCGATCAGTTAACGACATGGATAGCTTGATAGAAATTCTTCAAGCTAATAATAATGATTGGCAAAGAAAGTTTGATAATGCGTTTACTGACCCACAAGTAACTGAAGGTGTTGTTAATCATCATATTAACAGGTTAGGTGAAGCACACTTAAGTGAGCAAGCTAAAGAAACTGCTTTGGTTGATAACTTTAATTCTTATATAGAAAATGAAGCTAAGGATCGTGATGTTGATGTTGAGATTATTAGACAGAAATATCGTCCTATACTAGAAAAGCTGTTACGTGCAAACGTACATTTACAAGCAGAATCTCCTGAAGCTGCTGGAGAACTGATGCAATCAGAATTAGATTGGCATTCAGGTTATCAAAAAGATTTAAACAATATAGAGACAAATGCTACTTCCGCTCAAACTGAACGCAGATCAGCTGCATCAACTCGTCGAGGATACTCTACGCCTAAACCCGTCAAAAAAGCAAATGGGGTTGTGAGGTTTCCTAGTGAAGATGAAGCGAGGGAAAGAGCAAAACAAGTTTACCGTTCAAAAGGTTCGGTAATAGGATAATATCTGTATCACTAGCCATACTATTCCTTTAACTTAATATACATCAGTAATGTAACTTAAAGGAGTAATTAACATGGCTACTACTCTTCCTACGTATGCTGATAACCTTACGCACACGACTTGGGACCAAGCTTTATCGGCTGCAGTTCCAATGATGCTAGAAGGTGTCGTCGAATTTGGGAAATATGCCAAACCGACAACTCAGCTACTTTGGGGTAATAAGCAGTATATAGAAGTAGGCCCGGAAAAAAGATTTAGAATTAATTGGTCTTATGGTGGATCAAGTGTTCACTATGGTACTTCCGGTACTATGACTTTTGAAACTGATATAGTTGAAACAATGAGCAGTATGCATGCCTCGCCAGAGGTTATTTATGCTGCTACCGCAATATCAGATTTTGATCGTAAAATTTATTCTAACAGCATGCTCGATCTAGTTGATGATCGTACCTTCAAACTTAATCAAGGTTTGACTGATGCTATCAACTACGAAGTTTGGGCCAAGCAAGGTTCCGCAGCTGAATCCGCTACTAGTGGTGGTGCCAGTGAGATTGTTATTGACGAAATTTTTACTCATGGTATGAATGAAGTCAGGATCAAAGGGACACCAGCTAGTGCTGCTAACCGTATTAAATCAATTCCGTCCTTGCTGAAACCTGTGGTTAATGGTCATACGCTACAAAACATAGCTGTTACGACCACAACCAATAAGTTCTGGCATCCGCATGTATATATCGCTAAAGGCATAACTACTGGTGGTGAACCTGCTAAGATTAGTTCTTTAGGTACAACCACACTTAACTTTACTAGTGCAGCAACTGGTATGGCTGCTGATGGTAGTGATTGGGTTGATTCCAATGATAATGTTGTGTCGGATACTGGTGCTGCTAATGGCAGCAATAGCTATAGTGTATTTCCAGCTTTGTCCGATATAGATTTCATGTTGGAAAAAATGCAGGAAGGTAACTCATACCAGATAATAGTTGCTTGTAGTCCAGCAGCTTATAACTATCTGGCAAGAGACTTCTTCGGAGCCACTCTAGGTAAGGATCAGAGTAGTGGTTTGGCACGTGCAATGGATTCGCAGAATCCGCTAACTGACTATGGCTTGAACTTTACGGGACAAGCATTTGCACATAGCGGTTATGATGCGATCTTCTATGCTGATCCGACCCTTGCTACTGCATGGCCCGGAAGTATGTTCTTCTTTGATCTAGATGCCATTAAGACTACTTGTGTTAATGACTTTGGCCCAAAGATTTACCCTTGGCATCATCTACCGAACTCTACCGTCGACGTAATGGCGAAAGTTCTATGGATGCAAAATGTCGTCCTTGATCGGCAAGCTACTGGCTGGTTGATGGGATGTAAGTGGAGATAAGGAGGATACAAATATGTCCACGTTTTTAAATGGTGCTGATGTAATCATTGGTAAGATTTATAGAGGCTCAGATATAAAGTTTAAATCTGGAGATATTTATAAATCAGGTAATAATACCTATCGTTTTTGTGAGCTATACGGTAGCCGTAATGGTGATACAACTTTGCTTTATGTAGATGGTATGCCATTAGCTGGAAATGTTACAGCCGCAGATGCTGGTTTAAGCGCGGCTGGTGGGTTTGCAAATTCAACTGCAGCTCTGGGTAATTTCCACGGTATTGCTTGTATTAATGATAAAGGTGCTAATTGTCAATTACTGAAAGGTGACGGCAAAGGGCCTAATGTGGGTATTTGGGCACAAATTGGTGGCCTACTTACTAATGCTAAGGGATCACCTGTTGTTCCAGATGCAACTACTGCAGATTCTGTGGTGGGATCACTTTACACTACTGGTGGTGGTGCTGGAGTCCCGCTTAAGCTTACTTCAGAAGTAACATCTACTGAAACCCGGCAGATAATTGGTTACAATAGCCTAGAACAAAATGGGGAATTTAATAGGCCGTTTTGTGCTTATTCGACAGTACCTCTAACATATGTCGGTACTGGTACTAATGTAGGTGTTACTGGGCAAAGAGCTACATTAGCCACTTTAGGTGGTTATATTGCACATGACAATACTCAGTTGACAACAAGTGAAACCACTATTGCTATGGCTGTTACTGGCACTACAGTAGCTGTTCAAGATAGTGCAGGGGATATCTATGGCATTATTGGTAAACCCAATACACCTCCTACTGTAAGTGTAGCAATGTCGGATTTTAATGAGTTGAATTCGCTTGCCTATACAGGCACTGGTACATTAGTTGCTAGAGCTGCTAACGATATATATGTTACTGGCTTAACCGTTACTGAATTAATTCAGTCTGGTCAAACTTCAGTAACATTTACATAAACTAATCTGAACTTAGATGGGCTATGGTATCTCCAACAACAAGTTTTAGTTCAACCAAGTCAGCATCTGGTACAACTGTTACTTCGTCGGGAATATCAAGTTCATCTAAGTTCAGTTTATTTAAACCTACAACTGCTCTTTCACATTTTCAGGGTATTATTCATCATAATCCTGTTCGTATAGGAGAACATTCATTTTCATCTTATACATCAGGAAAGTTTGAAGATGATCTTCCTCCGGTAGATGATAACTATTATTGGTTAGTAGCATCAGGAAATACTTATATAGCTGATATAGTTGTACCGTTAGTAGATATTGTCTATCAACCTTTAAGTGCAGTCCCTAGTATATTTATAGATGATAATCTCCCATTTTCTCATAGTCCTATATACAAAGAATTAGTTGGTAGTCCATCTGTATATACAGACGATACCCCTTCTGTATCGCCTGAAGAGAGATATAGTTCACTCGAAGCTTCACCAAGTGTATATAGTGAAGATCAAACACCACCAAGCATTAGTGTTAACTATAATAGTTTAGTTGTTACAACCAATGTATATACAGATGATTCTTCGACACCTACACATTTAGGTTACCATTTACTGGTATCTGATATAGGTACATATACAGATGATAGTAGTATTCCAAGTGTCTCTCCTCATTATAATAGTTTATCTATAATTACTACGGTTTATCATTCGGATGATTCATCCAGTTCTATAGAAAGTTATCAGCCTTTAGTTGGGTCCCCTTCAGTATATGCGGAAGATAATCCTCCTATAACAAATTATCCTAACTACAATTCTTTATATGCTAGTCCGACTGTATATACAGAAGTTCAAAGCAGCTCTAGTATTAGTGCCCAATATGAGACTTTAATAGCTACGCCTTCAATATATTCAGAAGATTCAGGGAGTTCAGGGTTATTTAATATTAATTATTACAACCTTACTGCATCTCCCAATGTTTATTCTGATACAAATAGCAGTATTGATTTTCCGAGTAGTCTTGATTATTATGAATTAATCGCATCACCTACTGTATATACTGAAGAGTCTTCAGTACTTACTAGCACTATACGATACCAAAGCTTATCTGCATCTACTTCGATTTATAGTCAAGATGAGTCAACTTATGATACTACTATTAGGTATAGTACTCTATTGGCATCACCATCAGTTTATACTGATGAATCATCAGTACCTGTAACCACTATTAATTACACTAATTTATATGCATCTGTTGATACATATACAGAAAGTAAAGAAACTTTATTACATCATATTAGATATCATAGCCTAACTGCAGATCCGCTTGTATCTATTGATAGAAATAGTGCATTTTCTCATACTGTTGTTCATTCTGAAGTATCGTCTACTCTTGAAGGATCTGTTTCTCCGAATTGGTCTGGAAATCATATAATAACTCCAGCAAATCCAGTTGAGGTTTCATCATTGATTGATATTAATGTTTCTATTTCCTCATCATCACCATCAGGTGATATAGTTTCCACTACACCTTATCCATTGATAGTTACAAACTCTTCACCTTCTATTAGAACTACGACTAGTCTTGGAAACCTTGTAACTGGTACAGCAACACCAGAAAGTGTTAGTTCGACTTTTACAACACCTTCTATTACCAGTTCATCACCAGAAGATGGTTTGACAAGTACTGCACCACAAGTAGAGGTAACATCTAGTTATGATTCAGCAAGTATTTCTGTCTCAACTTCAGTTAGTGATTCTCTTACAGGAATAGCAAGTCAAGAAGAAGTAAGTTCAACAATAACAAATACGTCAGTGACTAGTTCTTCACCTACTGACAGTCTTTCTTCTATATCTGAAGGTGAAGATGTAACAAGTAGTATATTGGCTTATGTTACAGATAATCCACCAACTCCTTATCACGAATAAATGAACTTTATTAAACTGAATGATGAAGCTAAATTACCTAGTATTTATAATGAATATAGTCCTGCACTGGCTTTGTATTGTCAGGATGATTTCACGTTACCCTCTGAAATAACTACAGTTGTGCCATTGGGTATCAGTCTAGAGTTAAATGAACAGAACTTAGATAGGTTGGGAAAGCAAGGTGCTTTTATGATTGAATTGCCTTTTTGGTTAAGGCAATATGGATTAACATCATTTGGGTTTACTGTTTTTTCTCTTGACTATAAAGATGAATGGAAAATAGTATTAAGTAACCAAGGCAAACAAAATGTAAGTTTTAAAAAGCATGATATAATAGCTTTATGTTTGTGGTTTGAACATGGTTTAAGCCACCCTATGTTTGATGAGTTAAGGATAAATAAAAATGGATCTAGTAGCGAAGTGTGATGTTAAAGGTGTTTTAGATGTTGTTATTATCCGAAAAGGTGTAGAGGTTGATCGGATGAAAACTAATAATTCTTTTTTTGGAAATGCTGCAGCTAAAGCATTGGCGGGAGTAACAACAGATGCTCCAACAAAAGTTATTATGACATCAGGCTCAACAAATTTTATTTTACCTCATAGTAGCGCACCTTCAGCTACTGGTGCAGTAGTAACATATGTTTCAAGTTCTTCCACAGTTGAAACTGGTACTACAGATACTTGGTCATTTACATTACGTGACGGGGCAACTGATAGTACTACAGGAAATACATGGGCTTCAGCTGTAATTAGTCCTATTAGCAGCCAAGTTTATTATGGTGATACTTTTCAAATTACATGGCAACATACTGTTTCAGGATTAACAGATCCGGGGAATAATACTGTTGCTGATTTTTTATGTGATGGGACAGGTGAGCCAGCAAATATAATCGGAGTTGCTGATGACGTTTGGCCAAATGGCTCTCTGGATTACGCAACAGCAGCAACATTCGGTACAGCCAGTGCGGTTGGTGATATAACTACAGTTACAGGATCATTTCCTAATAGTAGTGGTGATGCTTTCCCAAGCACTAATAATAATTATGGATATATAGGTAGAGGAAGTCTTGCATGGGCACAGTTAACTCTTTCAGCAACCCAGATAGCAGCTGCCTCAAATAGGCGTGCAAACCTTACTTTAAAAGTAGATTTTTCTTAGGAGGTTTAAAAATGACTAATATAAACATAGAGTCAGGTATTACAGGAAGGGTAGCTGTTTCCCATTATCGTAGAGGTCAGTTAATAAATGAATGTGGTGATACTAATACAATCACTAATGATTGGATAAGATGGGGATTAAGTGGACTCTTAACTGATGCTACTTTAAATACAATGAGTGCTAGTAACCCACCAAATCTTGTTGATATTAAGGGTACCACAATAAAGTCAGCTGTTCCTACTTGGATAGAGATGGTTTACAAAAATCCCTTGGGTAATGATGTCTATAGATCATTAGCAGCATGTAGTGGAGGTGGAGATACTAGTGATTCGAGTGATTATATTAGTAATCTCCAAAGCCCTACTGGATCAGCACTCGCACCAAGAAATGGTGGTGTCATAGTAACTCCTGATGCAACTGATATAGCAACAAATGGTGGGAGTGGATATTTTAATGATATTAATCAAGGGGAAACAAACCTTAATTTTAACGTTAATATTTATTCTGGTGGAACGGTCAGTAACGGTTTCTATCAGGCGGGGGAAGATGGTGTTGTACTAGCCTCAATTACTAATATCCCAAATACAACACGGATAATAACTGGAGATGATGTTTTAATTAAATATGAAAATGTATTATCTCACCATAGTGGTAGTGATACTAGTGGTACTGGAAATAATCCCGATTATGGTGGGTTAACAGTTGATGGTGCAATAGCTATTGCAAGAGCAATGACTAATCCAAATCTTAGCACAAGCACCAACCTAGGAATTAATAACGTACTTGCATACCAAACTGGAGATAAGAATACCTATCCGGGATTTGGAAATCCTATAGATTTTGACTTAACTATAGGTACTGGCAATACGACTACAGGTGATGCTACTGGCACCAGTTGGCCCAAAAGAGATTTTGACTGTTCAATAGGTGATGCAAATGCAGTACTTACAGCTGAAAGAGCTTCTGTAGCAATACAAAAAAGCAGAACAGTTTTTTCTCCTTCGGCTGTTACCGGAGCTGTAGTTCGTAGTGGAAATATTGATGTGTGTACATATCCGGGTATTGCACACGCGGGATCTACAGATACTTTAGGATATGTAGCAGCCAATTCAGGTAAACGGCATTCTTTGAGGGTTCAAATTAGTATAAGTAATGCAACTTTTGGGTATACATGGTAAATGAGGTAAGTTTATGGCTCAAGATCTATTATTTTATCTTAATAAATTACAGGATGTACTCAACCTTCCACGTACCACGCATGTAGATTATCCTGTAGATACTGATACTTTACATGGTGATACTATCTTAACTGAAGATATATGGGAAGCCTCTAAAGCTGTTACGGCTGATCTTGGTAGACGAGGTATTCTTGAAATAGAACAAACGTCAGCATCAATTGTTAGTGGGACAAATACGTTTGTTTTACCTGAAAGATTATGTCGTTTAATCTCAGTAGAATATTTTGATGGTACATATTGGCAAGGCCCACTAGAATCTATCTCATACGACCAGTTTGCACGCATGAGCAGTCCTGCGGGTACAGGCACTCCAGTAGTCTATTCTACCCGTCAGAACGATTCTAGGGAGGTTTACTGGACAGGTACTGCAGATGGTGCATCCGATACTTTATTGATAGATTCTACTCATAATTTTACTACTACGATTACAGGTAACCAGATACAAAAAGGTGATATTGTTTTTAATACAACTACAGATGCTCAAGCATTAGTAGATTACCTTATGGTGTATGAGATAGACCCTATCACAGCAAGTGAGAATGCTGATGATGTTTTGTACAGAACAAAAGATCCTACTTCAAGTAGCAATGCTGTGGGACCTTTTATAGTATTTGGTCCAGAGACAGGGTTTGTTTATAAGGATATAAGTACTAATCAAACGTACACTATTGACATAGCAGCAGATGAAGTTTTTATAACTGATGACAGGGTTCTTAGTGATGCTCTTTATACAGCTAAAACTTTAGGTGCTAACCAGTTTGAGAAAACCCAAACAGGAGCTACAGCATCCTATGCTATCTATGATTCTACACAAGCAGTAGAAGATTATATTTGGTTTAATGTAGATTATATTTATCGTAGAGGGGATATTATTAGCCAACCTGATAGAAAAACATGGATGGTAATAAAAGAAGTTAATAAAGTTAAGTATATATATGAAAATACAGCTTACACTCCTCCTCTTAAAGAATTAAAATATGTTCCTGATACGGCTGGTGGAGCTGCACGTTTACTTAAGTTTGATTATACGCATGGTACGGTAGGAGCAACAATGGATGCAAGGACAGAACTGGATATTAATTACATGGTTATAGGACCTGCTACCAGAATCATGTTACAAAGTGATGATCCACTCAGACCTTCTAGTGTACAAGGATTAAGTGGTGGCACACGTACTACAGGTAGTAAGCTACAGGTAAATGATAAGTATCAGGTAGAAGCAGGTCAGTCCACATTAGATACTCTTGTCTTGTATCCCATACCTGACCGTTCTGATACAACTGGAGCTGAATCTTTAAAGATAAACTACATAGCTTATCCTGAGAAACCTAATCAATCTTCAGATAAGATAGAATTATCTGATGTATTTGCTGATGCTATAATAGCCAAAGCAATAGAATATGCTGGACGAAGAGAGACAGGTAGAGCAGAACCTTATGAGATTGCTGTACGTAAAGCAATTAATGCTCATAGACCATTATCATCATCATCAGCTTTATCTCAACAACCGTTCAGGTCAAACAGGCCAGTAGCTTATTTTAAATTAACTTAAGAGTTCTGTATTTCCCTGCAATACAGATCAAGGAATGATTACTAAAACCGCAGGGATTTAAATTTAAATAAGGAGTAAATTGTCATGGCACGTAACGCAAGAGGTAGCCGAAGATCCATAACTGTTCCAGTTAGTATTGGCGATAAGAAAAGAACTGGCGGGAAATTTGATCGACCATCAAATCCCGGCGATACTGAGATTATTGTTGATTCTAATCGTGAAACAGGACCAAGGCTAAATCCAAGAGCCTCACGGAGTCGTTAATTGGCCCGTCCACTGATCCTTTCTGATCAAACTTTGGCAGGTGGACTTCGTAGAGATGCTGTAGGGGATGAACGGTATCAGAGTTTTCGTTCACTCGAAAACTTTGATATTGTTTATAGTCCTACCGTTTCCTTACGTAGACGAGAAAGGTTTGCTGCCTACTTATCAGATTGGAAACCTCCCTCATCTATAATTAATCTGTTTGCCACTACTCTGAAAACTGATGATCTTACAGAAGTAGATGTGCTTTATGTTGTACAGGCAGATGGCAAGATCTTTAGATATTATATTACAGAACCTGCTGTAACAATAACTGGTGCAGCAGATACTAATGGATTTGTAACTTTCACTTCAGGAGCAATACCAAACTCTACTACAGACACCCTGCCATTATCTGTAGGTGATTATATACTTGTTAGCGGTTCAGAAATTGAGATGCTGGATAGTAATAATGAAGTTATAGAAGGCAGTATTGATACTTTTGATGGTTTCCATGAACTAACAACAGTAGGTACGCACAGTGTTATAACAGCAACTACATTCCCTACAGGTACTCCTACTGGTACATTTGGTACATACTATCGCATAGCTACTCTTATTCATAATATGGCATCTAACGCACCCGATATTAGTGGACTTTTTAATAAGGTAGAATTCAAGCAAGTAGGGGATAGTGTTTACTTTAGTACATGGGCAAAAGATGCAGCTGGATATACTAATGAAAAAGGGTGGTATGTAGACCATCTTAATGTACGTAATGCTATGCCAGCAAACCCACAAGTGTTCCCTGAAATCATACCCTTTGCAGAAAATAATAATACTGCACGTAATCCTGACAGAGTTTTAGATCTTACCAATAGTTTCGGTACTGTAAATACTTGGGTAACGGGAGCAGGTACAATATCAGCAGTAGCTTTTGATACTAACTGTACTATCTTAGGACAACAGATATCACTTGCTGATAATAATGTAACTATTTTTGATATAGTATATTTACCTATTACGATAGGAATCAGAGAGAAAAATCTTGGGGTTAATGGTACACAGGCTGCTCCAACTTATTATGATCGTCATGGAAAAGGTAATCTTAAAGTTTTTTTAGTGGATGATGATGGGTCTGGAGCACCCGATTGGGATAATGTATTAGCTGAATCAGGTTGGTTCCTTCCTAAAGCTCAAGTTGTTCAAACTACTAATGGTGATCCAATCACAGGAAGGCCACGACAGCCTTTGGGTAGTATCAATGATCCTTCGGCTCCAGATGGGTGGAATCATGTAAGCAACTGGGTATTTAGGCATACAAAATTTGGTGCGGGTGCATTATGGGTAGATAGTGATTTTTGGTTAATTGTTCAAGCTGATGAAGCAGCTTATAGCCAACAGACTACTGATCCTGATTCTAATTTAGATACGGGTAATGGTGGTGGTGCTCAAACTTGGGGTTCTTCAGGTTATTGGTGGTGGACAAATGATAACTATTATGTATCAGGTTCAGCATTAGTATCACTTAATCCTGCAGGGATGGCAAGGAATGGTGTTAAGGTAGGAAGTTATGCTAACGGTACTAGTGTACCTACTGCGGATGAGAAACCAACTGGATGGACAGGACGAAAAAACCAAGAATATAATTCAGATTGGAGTGGTGCTAATAATACAGCTGTTATAGCTGCAAATCATCCAGTAGCTTTCATCTTAGGCCAATCACCTAATTTAGCAACCAAAAGTTTTTATGCGGCAGATTATGATCCAGCTGTAGACTCTCTTTATGATGATCTTAAGTTTGCTGTTTCTTTTGTTAAGACAGATATAACTTCAAATTTTGAGGGTCAGCTTGATTTAATTAATAATCAACCTTATGCTGAAACTAGAGTAGCCGTTCCAAACGAACCGAGTACCTTTAAACCTCACTATGGTTTACATTTAGAGAAATTACCTGCAACTAGTCCTACTGCAGCAGACTCTTTAGGATATCCTTGGGCTACACACTATCGGTTATATAGACAGCTATCATCAGCTGATCCTTCTTGGATATGGTTATGCGATTTACCTTTAGATAAAATTGGTAAACACACTCATATTGCTGTATCAAAGGTTTATCAAGGACTAACTGATCCACGAATATATTTATTAGAAAATGAAGATGAAAGACCTATTAGTCCAACATCAGTTGAAGTATGGAATGAACGTCTATGGTTAATAGATGGAAGGAAACTAAGGTTTAGTGCACGTGCAGAAAGCAATTCACGGTTAGCTGCTATAGGTGAACCGATATATAATTCATTCCCATTATTAAATGTTATAGAGTTTAGTGAACCCATAACAGGGTTATCAGTATTTAGTGATAGGCTGGTTGTATTTTTTAAAAACAATATCAAGATAATTGGTGGAGGCAGTTCAGTATTGAATCCACCACCAGATTTGATTACTGCTGATATTGTCAAGAATGAGGGTACTGAACGTACTGAAGCTATAATAGCTATGAAGGGTGGAATTGTATTCGTTAACCAGTTTGGACAGGTTAAGCTCTTTAACGGTAGTGAGAATACAATTGATTTATCAGAACCGATTCAATCGTTATGGGAAACATTTGGAAGGAATACTACTATGTTCTCGACATACTATAACGAACAACTAATGATAGCTGTTGACACTGGTGGAGACAATATTATAGATAAGTTGTATGTATTGGATATGGGTCGAACAAGAGCAAGCTGGAGAGTATACGACTACAGTACAAATAAACTGACAGCAATAGTTCGCTCACCAAGTAACCAATTACTAGGTGCTATTGATACAGGTACAGAATATAAAATAGTTATCTTAGGTGGTAGAACAAACGAAACTTATCTTGAAACATCTGTTACTGCCGAAGCTGAAACCCACCCAGTACCATCACCCAATATAAGTACATGGACTAAGTTTGAACTTCAAGGTAATTATCCATCATCACCACCATCATTCGCAGTAACTGCTACGGCTAAGGATGGTACAACCAGTACTAAGACGGTAACACCTTTAAATGATAATGATGTACGAGGTCATTCAGGTGGATTACGTATCAGAAGTAATGAATGCAGTTTAAAAATTGTTACTTCAGGTACTAATCTTGATGAAGTGAGGTCACTTACACTAGCATGAAGATCCCATTAAATCGTAGTGTTAATGCTGAATTAAGACAAGCTATTGTATCAAGTTCAGATTCTAAAACAAGAACAGCTATCACTGTCCCGAATGTAGAAGCATTGAGTGAAGGTGAGATGGTTATTGTAGATACTAATATTTATATACGTAGTGGTAACAAACTAATTAAGTTTACTGGCGAAGAATATATTGGAGGTTGATGATGACGGATTGGATAAGGAATAAAGAGGCCCTTCTCAAAACGATTGATGGTTGGGGAATGAATGATCCTAGAAGTTATAGTAGGGGAATTAGGCATAAAAGTGAGCCACCAATATCTAGACCTTTTAATCCCAAAAGAATAGATGTTAATACTGATAGCATTAATCCATCAATAATTGATTCACGTCATAAAGTTGATTTTTCAAAGTCACCTTATGAAGGAAGAAGTGGACCAGCAGATACTGGTTTTCTTCCACCTGCAAATAGGGATAATTCTAGTGAAGGTTTGAATTCCTTTTTAAGTTCACTACTACCCGGTTTAAGTTCAGCACTACCCGGAATACTACCCGGATTAGCATTATCCAGTAATCCTTTAGCTATGTTAGCTGCTACTGCAGCACCAATGGTTTTGGGTGAGATTTTCCGAGGGAACGATCCTAATGCAGAGAGAACTAATCAATTAATTGATATGCGTGAATCTGCTATTAAGGATGTTCTAGCTCAAGCTAAAGGTGAAGCTGGTGCAACCCAGAGAAGTCCTTCGCAAATTGCAGCTGATCGAGCAAGACAACAAAATCTGGCTGGAGGTAAAGGTAAAGGTTTCCAGAAACAATTAGCTTACTTCTCTGAAGAAGGTGCAGGTCGAGATATTGAAGCGAGAAGATTAGCAGGGAAACAACTTACTGTACAAGCAGCCTCTGCTATGAAAGATCTTATTGAAGAACGTAAAAAGATGAGTCAGGGATACCAAGCTGATGTTGCAGGTATTGGAAAGATATTAGCTAGTTTGCTAATGCCTGAAACTTTGGCTAACCAACAAGCAAGATTAGGATTATTAGATCCAGATACTAAAGTACCAAAAGTAAATACAAATCTACCGGGACAGACAATTGATAGTCAAATCTCTCTCCAAGCTTAGGAGTTAATTATGAATGAAAAACGTGGTGCTGATATTGCTGGAATTGTAGGGTATATAAGTAGAGCTGGACAAGCTACTGATGCTGCACAAGATAGAAGAAACAAAATAGATAGCGAAGGTATAAAACATCTTGCTTTAGCTACCCAAACAAAAGCTGAAGCATATAACAAAAAAGTGATAGGAGAATCACTTGCAAGATTTAATGATTATCAAAGTTTATACCAGCAAGCATTAACTGATGCAAAGAATCAGGACACAGATATAAATAGAGAGGCTAGAGAAGAAGAAGCTTTAAGTAAAAAAAATAAAGCCTTACTACAAAATCAGATATTTGCCCATTTACAAACTAAGAAATGGAATGATATGAGTCCGGCTGAACTAACTGCTAATACTCAATTAATTCAATTAGCTAATGCATTCTCTACAGAGAGTGCTACACAGAAGAGTGGTCTTCCCGGCCTTCAGATAGATAATGAAGTACAGAAGTTGACAGCAGAAAGAGATCGTAATGCCTTTTTGGCTCAAAAGAGTCGTTATGATTTGATTTCTCTAAGAGAGTTAGAAAGTAATAAAGAATACACTATTTATGATGATGATGGTAATCCTTATAAAAAGAGTATGACAGGTATTCAATATTATAGATGGTTAGAAGATGCAACAGCAGGTGCAAAATTCAATGAACTTCTAGGGAAAATCCGTAATGATAACGCGGTAAGAGATCAGATGTATACTAATATGTCTTTAACAGGAAGTATTCAGAATCTTAACGAAGAAAAACTTCAAATGGATAGATTGTTACGTAATCTTAAAACAGACCAATTAACTACCCTTAAACAAAAAAATGCTAATGATCTTTCCATCCTTACTAGTATTGGCTTAATTAGAAATAATATTCTGAATAAGTTGGAAGATCCAGACGGTTACTCTGATGCAGAACTAGACGAAGATTTGCAATTACTTAGTGATTTTCAAAGTACTAATACAGGTAGTTATGGTACTAGTGCCTTCCAATTTATGAAAAAGTCTTTAAGTGATGTAGAAAGGATTGATGAAAAGCTATTATCTTTAAAAAGAAAAAGTAATAAAACTCCACAAGACTTAGAGACTATTGCAAGTTTGGAGAGAGATAGAATTCTAGAAGTAAATGCCAGCATGACACAACTTAGTGTACTTGATCAGAATGCACGTAGTTCTTTTAATAAGCGATTATCATATGTCCAATTTCTAGGTTATGCACAAGATAAACGAGATTCATTTCCACAGGATAGTGATTCATGGAAGTTTTATGATGAAATGCTAAGGACTCCTATGGATGATTTTATACAAGAAGGGGAGAGATTTTCTAGTTCGTCAAGTTCTAGACCTAGACTATGGGATCAAAGATCGGGACTTCTTACTCGATCAGCAAGAAATGCTGTTATGAAAGTTAGTCATTTTGGTGATGATTATGTCAATATAGGAACATTGGAGCGACCTACTATGATCTATCAGCCTAGAAGTCCTAAAAACATAGTAAGTCGACTTTCGAGTGGAGGAAGTAGATTTAATATTGGCGACTCAGTGCATATGCATATTCAAGGTCAGTTAGCTCAACAGGCTAATACTCAGACAGGGAATGGTAGAAAACCTCAAGATCTTAGTAAAGAACTAATTAAAAGCATGTATGATGGAATAGATCAAGACTATTTAAGTAAGATAGAAGAACACTATACTGGTGGTGAGACTAGTCTCCTTGAGAAGAAAAATGCAAAGAGAGTGATTCCGTTATATGGCACAATTAAGAAATTAATTGATAACTCCGAATTAGCTTTATTTACAAATAGAAGTGGGACAAGTTTTATTGAAACTGCTATTAGTCATATAATATCTGATTTGGGATTTAATACTAGTGATGATGCACATAGAAAACAAGTTTGGGATATGATTAAACATGCTAAAAGTATTAGTGAGAATAGTCTCAGAAATATTCCTCCAGAGCATATTCCAGATTATAAAGGAACTTCTCTTATAATCAATGGTGAGATTAATGAAGAGTTTATTGAAGACTTTAAAACTTTCAGAACTGGTAGCGATATGAATAATCTTGATCCATTATGGAAAGATAGTCTTTCAGGAGTCTTTACAGAGTTAGCTGGTAATCGTAAAAGTTTTAATACTTTTAAGCATTATCTCGCTTGGGACGGTATAGCCGAGACATTAAGTTCTGGCCAGAAATCAGAGCTGCCTGTGGGATTAGTTGGATTACTTCAAAGCTATAATCTTTCTAATCCTATAGTTAGTGAGAGGGTTAACAATCTAGAGCAGTATCCAAGCGCCAAAGATCAAGCTGCTTTAGTAACTAAGTTGTGGCAGGAATATGAAGAAGAGAATGCTCCTGAGAGAACTAGGAAGGAGGCGAAAGCTAAACTTCTTAATCACTACGAAGATCAAGTTTTGGATAAAAAATATCCTGAAATACGTGAATCTTTAGGGCTTAGAGGTCGAAAAGGGAAACTTAAGAAACTTTCAGGTAAGAGTCTAGAAGATCTTCTTGCTAGTGACACAGAAGCTATATCTTTATTTGATACAGCTGTGCAGTCATTACTAAAGGATGAGGAATTGATACTAGGAAGACTTGGACAAGCTGCTGCTGATAGAATTGCACGTATTAAAAAAGAAAATGATTCTGGAATTATATACCAAGGTAAATGGTATTTACCTACAGATGATTCTGCTTATGAGATGAGCTTGCAAGAAGGAAGATGGAGAAATAAAAATAAAGTTGTTCTTCCATTTATTGATTCTATGAGTGGTGATTCAAAAGAATTTAAATTTGGAATCGGTCAACTTGATATGGGTGTTTGGGGAATAGATTATGGCAAGTGATTATAGTTTGGATCTTAGAACTCAAGTTGGTCCTAAGAAACCAGAAGTACCTAAAGCTGATGTTTCAGTAGCTGATCATTTAAATCAGCTAAATAAAGAATATGAAGAGTTTGAGCAAGGGCTTAGTGAAGTTAAAATAAAACCTACTCAATCAGCGCCTAAAGCTATAGACAACCTTATTCAGGAGAGAGGTGTAGAACCAGATTTTCAACAACAACAAACTCAACAACATCATCATCAATATCAACAAGGGAATCAAGATCAAGGAATGGTGTTAGATCATGGTTTTGATAATGATGTTTCAGAATCAGATTTCAATTACCATGAATCTCTTAATGATTCTTTTCAGCCAATCGCTTCTCCAGTTAATCAAGAAGTGATTGAACCTGATATACGTGAACTACGTGCTAGAGAGGAATTGGATAGAACACCTAGTTCACATTTACTGGAACCTTTTAAGAGAGGTGTTTGGCAAGGCTTAACAAATCTTGGTATGGGTACATTAGCTATACCTTTTTCTCTTGGGACATCACTTCCTGTCGGTATTCTAGAATCGTTTGAAAACAATAATATTTGGTATCTATATTCTAGCATTATGAAAGCTAGGGGCTGGTCAGATAGACATATATTTGATGAAGCTGAAGATGTTGGCTGGAAAGAATTAGGTATGGGTATTGGTTTAGATCTTCTTCTAGATCCTCTAACCTATGTAACTTTGGGTGCATCAGGTTTAATGAGAGTAGCTGGTAAAGGTGGATCAAAAGTTGATGATGTTTTAAAAGCAGGGTCACGATATGCAAGATTAAGAACAAGTAAAACTGGTAAACAGGTTTATGAGTATACGTTATCACCTAAAGGTATGCGTTTAGCTGCAGAGAAAATGCGAGAGATGGGCTGGTCTAAGAAAAAAGCTGGTAATTATCTTGCTGAACTGATAGATGATGGGAATCTAGAGTATCTTCATAATGGTGGTATGAGATGGAGAGGTGGAGCATCAGGTATTATGGAAGATGCTCTTGGTGTATTTCAGTTAGCGTTACTTCCTTTAATGGTAGCTGAAGGTGCACTTAAGATGGGTGCTAGAGGTATAAGTAATGCCACACTTAAAGGTGTAGGTCAGATGCATCCAGCAGCTAAACACTTTATTGATACTGAATTAGTGGGTTTAGGAAGTAAAGCTAGTGATTGGGTTGGAGATACTGCTATTGGTGGATGGGTTGGCAGTAGAGGCAATCGGGCATTAGACTACTTAGGACTTTCAGAAACTCCGGGAATAGTTCCTAAATTTAGTCAGTTTATAGATGTTTCCAGTAAAGAAAGATATGCTAAAGGTCTTACTGTAGCTGGTGTACCATTATTTGGATATGGAACTTATGCTAAGTTTGAACCTTTAAAGTTTGTATCCCATAAGGTTCCTATTATTGGTGGAGCTTATGATTATGTAGGGAATAAGTTTTCTCAATTATATTCACCTATACCTAAACAACTTACCAAAGCTAGAAACTATTTAGAAGAAGTTAATCGTTACATGCAAACTGCTGTAGACGGTCATGTAATAGGACCAGATGGTGAAGTTATACATATAAGCCGAGAAAGAGAACTTAAAGATCATCCTTGGTTATTTTCTATTGCAGAAAAGAATGGTTTAGTAAGTAAAGCATTACAGTTTCCTGTAAAACATCTTGCTTTTATGAGAAGGACACATGATGTTGATATAGATCGGATTGTTCAAGAAGTGGGGCATCTAGAAGCTAAATTTTTAGGGCAACATGTAGACTTTACTCAAGATCTTTTTCGAGAAATAAATAAACTAGCTGTTGCCAGATCACAACAGCCTGATGGTAAGAAAGTCTGGCAGGAAAGACAAGAGATTGAAACCCAAGTTCTTGCAGCAAGTACAATAGACCTGAATGATAATCGAGTAAAAGCTAAGATGCATGAAGCTACTGCTCTTGAAAAAATCCGTCAGATTAATAATGAAATTACTGATTTAAAAAATCGTAGATTACCTGTTGAAGAAGAGCTTGATGCTCGACAGGAATTACATAGGGAATTAGCTGAACGATATAAGACTCTTCAAGAGTCTGGAGCACAACAAGAAGAACTCCTAGCTTTACAAACAGATATAGATCGTTATGAAAACTTATCTAATGAAACTTTAAAAGAGATAGAAGAAATTAAAGGACTTATTAAAAAGCAGGAAGACGAGTATGTAGAAGTATTAAACGATTCTTTATCTACTTTAGAAGCTATAGGTGATCAACCTTCTGCTTTAAGGTATTTGCAAGAATTACATACAAATGAAACTCTTGATGAAATGCTTGGAGCTTTAGAACATTGGAACGGATTTACGCTTGTTGATAATGTTGAGGAATTATTAGGAACAGATTTTAGAGGGAATGTTTTAAGGGACTACAAAGGTAAGGTTCTCGATATTGAAGAGTTAGCTTTAAAATGGAAAGCCTATCGTGAAGGGTTGAGTACTTTCGGTACTGATAGTGCTATGTTAGCTGATTATGGTGGCAAGAATGCTATTCCTAATATCCTGACTAAAGCTGCTAGAACAAGATTATCAAAACATATTAGGAAGTTACGTATACAACATCCTGAACATCAGGGTGAGAATGATCATATGAAACTTAATAGAATAATAGGACGTAACTTAGGAAATGCTAGTTTATTAGAAATCAATCAAGTTAAACATGGGCATGTTCGTACATCTAGACAGCTAGGTGATACTTCTGAAATTGGTGGGTTTACTGGATTAAGTATTAGGAAAGAAATTGAAAATATAATCGAAAATATTAAGCATCATAATGCTGAACATGGTATCAATAATGTTAAGTATAATTCAAAAGAAGATGGGTTCAGTAAGAACATGGCAATAGAACTCTTTGGTCAGATAAGGGCATGGAAAAAAGCTGATCAAGATACTAGGGTTCCAGTTAATACTTTGGTTACAGGTAAAGGCTCTATCGCTTTAGGGTTTATTGAAGATAACAAAAATAGAATTGAGAACCTGATTTATAATGATGCTGATGTTGGTGCTCCTTTAAAAGATTTTGGTACTGATTTTATAGACGGACTAAGAGTATTAAAGAAACTGGATCGAGACTTTGGAGGTGGTATTCCGAGACTAAATGATACTACTCTCTTTAGTGATGACCTTGAATATATTTCCAGTATGTATGGACAGGAAATAGCATCTTATCATACTGCACGTTCATTTGAAGAGAAGGCTATTAAACGATTAGGTAGGACACAACAAGAATTACAAGAAGAATGGAAAGCAAGGGATGCAAGTAATAAAGAACCTGATCCAGATAATCCTGAAGCTGTTAGCCGAAACCATATTTTAAACTATGGTGTAGCAGGTGCTGGTGGAGTTGGTACCGTTATGACTAATGAAGATGCTACAGATGAAGAAGGTAATTCACTACCACAATGGGTTAAACGTGGAGCATGGGTAAGTCTTGGATTGTTAGGTGGTGGCGCAGCAGCATTTAGGTTCCGTAAACATCATATTAATGGAAAGAAACGTGCTCATGTAATGAAAGCTGCTGAAGAAGCTGGAATGAGTAAACAGTTTGAAGATCTTCCTAAGAAAGCTGAAGAGCAACTCGTCACAGATTATTTCCGTAGATTAGATTCTTATAAAAGAGATGAACAATTAGAAGCAATCTTTGAACGTGATCGAGTTAAAGTGGTTAAACGTTTCTTCTTAGGAAACAAAGACGAACCTCAAAACTTTAATTCAACTGCAGCTATTATTAATTCTTTCAATAGTCTTCCACCTAAGAGACATGATCTTCCTATAGGTAATAGAGGTGCTATAAATACTGCAGGAAAATATACACCTAATTTAATGAACATCTCAGTAGGTGATCAGAATGTAAATATGGAAGAGTATTTCTGGAGAAATGTTGTAGGTTTAGATTCTGAATTTGATATTGAAAAGTTATCTGGTCATTCAAGAGAAGTCTATGATGCTGTTAATGATTTCTTGAATGATGCTACATTTGAAAATCCATTTATAGAATATCTACAGCATGTTTATACACGGAGCACACCTAGCTCAGATGGGTTTACAACTAGACAAAGTAGCATTATTGATAAATCAGATAGTTTACTTAAATGGATACAAAAACTAGGATCAGATGAAACAGCTTTAGGCTATAGTCCAGAAACAAATAAACTAAATAACTTAGTTAATAATATCAATACCTTGTTATCAGAAATCGAAGTAGGAAAAGACTTCAAAGAATTCGATCCTAAATTCTTTGAAGAGTTACAACAAGAAGGTGGTTATCTATCTCAAGCACGTTTAAAAGTAGAAGCCATAAAATCAGATAAAGAAGATGGGTTACCATTAGGATATAAATTTTCTAAAGACGAGAATGGGAAGAGACTGGAAACTGAAGATGGGCATTATATAGTAGAACCAACAGCATCTTTAATTGGGTTTAATGCTTTAAGAAAAACAAAATTAAAAGATGCGTTCAGGGTAAATGAGGGTTGGAAACAGTTTACAAATAAGATACGAGCAGATAATCCTATGTTCCAAATCCTGTCAGATAGTGTATTTGGTGATCAAATATATAAAGATGGTACACCACCTGTTGGCAGAAGAGATATTGGAGAAGAAGAACACTATAGAGAATCAGTTATAAATAAAGATGGTACACGTATAACTCCTGAACAGGCTAATAGTAAAGAGCATATGGATACTCAAACTAAGACTATAGTTTATAGACCTTGGTTTGATGAACAAGGACATATGCATGAACCATTAGTACCTTTATCTGAAGAAGATATCCTTGGAGATTTAGACTATCTTCAGACTGTAGCTAGTGGTGATGAAGCTACGGCTGCACAATTTGGTATGAGAGAGCTTGATTATGATCTTAGTAATCCTGCTATAACTGCTTTGTTACACCATGCTTATATTAAGCTTAACCATGAAGGCATGCAAAATAGCGCATATTATGAGACAGGAAATATCTCAGACTATACAAGATTAAAAGCTTATAGATCAGCTCAACAGAAGTTCAATCAATCATGGGTATTCGATCCTGTATCTAAAACTCATAAGCTTGTTGATGCTGTTGATGAGGGATATACCCATTATGAAAATCCGGGTGATTTTATTTCTCAAGCTGAAGCTGTGAAAATGGCAAGAAGAGGTGAGTTTGAGAACGAGAACAATAAACGATTCATAGAACATTATCGTCAAGAAGAAGCTCGTCTTAACCAAGAGATGTATGATCAATATTTAAATTTATGGAGAGATTGGGCTGAACAGAATCCTCTTGAACTTGAGAAGATAAGGGCTAAAGGATTTGGTTTACTTAAAGGTAGCAACCCTAATGCCCAAGGTAATTACTATCACTTAACAATTGTGAATGATCATCATGTAGACGGGATAGATACTTTTGATGGTACATCCATAACTTCTCGACGTCCTAGTGCAGTTAGATTAGGTGGAAGTCTGGATGAGTTTATAGTTAAACATCCTGACGGTTGGTCTTATGACGAAAAAGCTTTAGATGCTGAATACTTACAAAATGATTTTAGTCATAGAAATCCTGAAGTACGTACAAAATCTATGATGCCTCATAGAATGCTTGAACAGATTATGATTGAAACTATGCCTAAGCTTGAAGAGGCAGGGGTCTATTTTGATGAAATGATTAGGGCATTAGGAGAATATAATTCAAGCGAAAAAGATCCAGCAAAATTTGAATCTAGTTTAATGAGGCTTGTTCAATTAGGTAACCCATTTAAAGAACAACTATGGAAAGATACACCTGAAACAATTAGTGCGAAGATTAAGGAATTAGATAATCCTATTGATTATCCTAGTATAGCCAGAGAACTGGGTGATGTTTCTTTAGAGAAAGTTATTGCTACAAAGATGAATGAAGTGTTTGGACCTGATTGGTATGAAGAAGAACGAGAAGGACACAAACCAGTATGGGCACAACTTAATAAACTAATCCGAAGTATGCAATACCACCTATTTCCTAATGTTGACCCAAACTTAAATGATCCTCGACGAAGAAAGTTAGTTGCCAGAACATGGCAAGCATCATTTGATTATGCTACAAAAGTACGTCAAGGTTGGAATGATTGGCAAGATGCTATTAAGTATACCAAAGCTAATTTCACTCCACGAATTGGTGAAGATAACTTGAATCTTTTTGAGCATGATGATAGACATCAGCCAATGAATATCAAGGAAGCTCCTCTAACTTCAGCTGACCAGACATGGAATGTAGCTAATACTTATTTATATCTTTCTGAATTAGCTCAAGTTGCAGGGTTGAACTTTAGCGACTTTATTCAAAAGGTCAATGATGCTTACTCATATCTTGGTAGTGAGAAAGCTGTTAAACAAATGGGATTAAGCGCATGGATTGACCAAGTACGTACTCTGGAAGATGGGACAACATATCAGGACAAAGAACATGTACGTGGTGCTTTAAAGAATGCCTTTACTTTCTTACAAACAGGAAAGTCAAAGCGGTTTAAAGAATCCAATTATTTTTTAACTGACTATGATCAGTTAGGTAAAAACGATATCCGTTTTTTATTATCATCTGTGTATCGTATACTAGATAATTTTACAGACCTAGGAGTACATGGTGATGATGTTTTAGGTCAATATGTAAAAGCCAATAGAAGGAAACCGATAGCTGCTTCTGAAGTTATCTCAAGACGTTACGGGTTTGAACCAAGATCTGCTGAAACTATTAATAATCAAGTTACTGCAATTATATCTAGTGGATCTGAGGGAGCCTCAGAAGCTGGTGTTCTTATAGGTAAGAAACATAATAAAATATTATTAGGTAATACCTCCAAGACACGTAAGGGCACAACTTCTGTTTCTAAAGCAGAACTAGAACATCTTGGTTTAATTGAATACGATATTCCAGATGATGAAAAGATAGGTATTCTTCCAGCAAACGTAGAACCAAAAGATATATTTGAAGCAAGGCCAGATGTCGCACATGATGAATCCGCGGCAGGTGTATATCAAGGTGGAGAAATACATGCAGTAGATTCTCTTTCAAGATTCTATGAAAGAGATCATATAGAAGTAGACTATCTGGAGTTTATGTCTAATGATTATAATAACCTAGGCCCCTTTAAACAGGGACCAGTTGACCCTAATACTGGAGCATCAATAGCTATTCATCCTGATGACTTGAATGATGTGTTCTATATGTCAATAGGTCACCCTTATGCAGATATAAGGAATGATGATAAAGAGCATCTAGAAGTTATAACCTTTGCTGACCTGAACCCTATACAAAAAGCTGTATATGCTGCTGGACGGCGTGAAGTCAAAAACCAAATATTAGCTAACAAGACAGCTCAGAAAGAAGGTGGTATAGGTGGAACAATAGTCTTTAAAGGAGAAGATCATACAGAAAGCTTGACTGTTGATGATGATGGTTACACTACAAATAAAACAAGTAGGATATATGAATCATTAGCGGAAAAAACTTCTTTTGTGAAAAGTGGTAACCATCCTATATTTAAAATAGAAGGTGGCCTTGAAGGTGGTAATTTAGATTTACTTACTTCAGGAAAACTTGACGTACATAAACTAGATAAACTTGTTGCTGAAGTTAGGGGTTGGATAGTAGAAAACAATATTAAAGCTATAAACATTTCAGGTTCTTTAGAAAGCAAATCACCTGCTATCAGGAATAAAGCTATGGTGATCCTGAACAAAGTATTTAGTGATGAAATACCTGAAAAAGATTTTGTCTGGCGTCATGGTACTAATGAAGAAACAGATAATTTCTTGTTTGATATTGGTAGTCGAATGCAGGGAATGATTCCTAGTAAAAAGTTTCGGCCTAAGATTTTTAAGAACAGCACAATAGTTTCTCAAGATGGGCAACAGACCAAAGCTGATATAGATGATGTACACCTCTTACAAAACAAAGGATGGGATGGTCTTATTTTTAGTAATCCTAAATGGGGTGACTCAGCTACAAATGTAATGATGAACATTAATGTATTTGGTGACCGAGATGGTGGTAAGAGCATCTCAAGGGCTGCTCAAAATCATATTCGTAATATAGAGAAGAATGTTGCTATTAAGAGTCGGATGTTTAGTGATGAAGACATCCGGCAACAAAGTGCTGGTTATATACAAACAGAAACTGGCAAAGAACTAGTTGAATTGGATGATCAGAATTATCTCTTTGATACAGATGTTGTGATATCGTGGGATACTCTTGGTAATAAAAGCAGAAAAGTAATATTAGAATCTATCTTTGAAGAAAAGATTACATATGAAGAAGCAAGCAAGGCCAAGTTAAACAATGAAACAATAGACGAAACAAAAGCACGACTTGCATCTGAATTGGTTTCCAGTTTAGCTGGACGGATAGATGAAGATCGTGGTATTACCCGCGGAGTAGATTATATAGTAGAAGATTCTTTTGATATGATAGAGGCAACAGGGCCAGAAGCTGATTATGATATAGAAGACTATCTGTCTTCAGGTGACAGACAAAGAATGCAAGAAATACTTGATTCGTATTTACCGGATAACGAGGTTTCAAGAAGATGGTATACCCAGTTAACTCCTGAGCAACAAGGTGAAGCATACTATAAACTTTTTGAAGATGCTTTAGATCCAGAGATAGATATTGATGGTAATGTAGTAGAAGATAGTCTTAAAACTAAAAACTCCAAATTGCTTACTAAACAAATAATAGATCATTATGGTAGGTATGGACAGTTAGTTAGCTCTCAATATATTACTTCTAATAAAAACAATCCTCAATTCTTTATGAATCCTGCTATGGCTATAGCACGATACATGAATGATCCTGAAAAAGGATTTGCTAAACCATATACCCAAGATGAATTAAGTGAACTATTTAAACCGGGGATGGGAGGTTATGACACTTTAAGTACTAAAGTCGCGCAAGATTTAGGAATGTTCCGTAGAGATGCTGTCATACCTGACCCAATAGACCAAGATATAAGAACTGGTATAAAAGTTATACCAGAAGGGCCTGATGAATTTGTAAATGTAAAAGGGTTCCATTTTGAACATGTATGGGATCACATAGGTAGGATGGTATCTGATCCTAAAAAGCGTGCACGTTTATTTAATCAGTTTCTTGAAGGTATGATATCGAGAGTACCATTAGAAGCAAGACCAAAATTCTTTTCTGGTCAAGGAGAGGGTGGTAACTTTACACCTTCAGGTATAAGGAACGACATTCAGTTCTTGTTAGCAAACGTTTTCTATGAATGGGGTGATACAAAGTATATAAATAATGAACTAATGGCTGACATTTCTTTAAGAATACTAGCCAACATTGGTGGTGATGAAGTCTATCGAGATGTTAAAAACAGGTTCCTTAGATTGTTTAATGATTACGATATTAGTGTCAAAAAGAAAGTAGAAAACGTAGGGAAACTAATAACTTTTTCTAAAGAGATAGCTAATACCAGTAGAATTGAACCATTATCTGAAGAAGATATCTCAAGATTGTATCATTTTTTAATTTATAATAGTAGACCTTCAAATGAAAAAATAAATACCAAAGAAGGTAGGAGCCAAGATGGTAACACTATCATTGTTCCTGAGATACCTAATGATAACTTACGTGATAATGTTAAAAGAGCAACAGATCCCAATATAGAAAACCAGCGCTTGAAAAATATTGACAAGCAATTAAGTAAAGCTTACGAGAAAGATTGGGAAACAAATGCAAGCCAAAGAACACAGCCTGTACACAGGCAACTTATCCATGAACTTAAGAATGGTGATACTGAATTACTAACACATCTGGTAAGACATGCTCTTAATCTTAATGGTGATGGACTCGATAAATCAGCTAACCAAATTATCAATGAGTTTATTCAAGGAGATCCTTATAAAGCCAATGATATCATAACCACATTATATAGACAGAGAATGGCTAAGAAGGTTAGAACTGATGTTTCAGGACGAGAATGGAAATTACCTTTAAGTACTATAGACAGACACCTTAAGCACTTAGTAGAGAAAGTATTGCCAGTACATACTAAACAGAATCCTGATACTTTTACGGCTGATCTGGTAGGTACAGATCAGTTTAGTGGAAACATCCCTGAAAGAAATATTCCTCAAGTAACAGGTCCAGTAAAAACAAGCGTACAAGAAAGCGTTCATGGAACAATGGATTTTGCTAGTATAGATCCAGATATTATGAAAAGTCATGGGTTAGAAGCTGCCCAAGATGCCCTTTTAGAGAGAGAGCTAGGTATGCATAGTATTAAGCTTTCTATGGATCAACAAAAGCAGAACCAAGATGAAACCTTAATGAAAGTTGTTGATACTATGGGGCATGAAGTGGCTCCGGGAAGAGCATTGCATAGAAAAGGACTAACTCTTGAAGTAACAGAAACCGAAGGGGTTCGAAGCGAAAGGATATTAAAACAAGAACAAGAAGAATTTGATAATCAGTATAATGATATAGTAACTAATGAGCAACATGATATAGCAGACCAAGAAATTAACCGAAGTGAAGGTGAGGATTTTACAAAAGGGCAAAAAGGTCCTCACGATTTAAATGATCACTTTAATAATCAAGGCAATACAACAGCTAATGATTTCTATTCATCATCCTCACCAACAACACAATTAAAAGAGGGTGTTGGTGTACGTTATACAAAGACAACTACTGGTTCAGATATTCTTAGTAATGATAAGACGCCTCAACTAAAGAGAATAACAACTTATTTAACTAATTTTGTTCGTAACAACTTGGGGATAGGGTACGCTGAACCTATTGTAGAAACTACCCGTACAGTAATGCCTTTACCCGGAGCTGCTAATAAAAACAAATTGTCAGCAGCCTATAACTTTAAATTCAATGGAATAACTGAAGATCAGATACAGATTCGATTTGATCTTGATCCAGAAAGCCAGCAGGTTTTAGGTGTGAGAAACCTTCAATGGGTATTTGAACGACTTTATAGTAGGATTACTGGAAAACAACTTATACGTAAGCGAGGTCCATCTCCGTCAAATTTTGATGGATTAAGTTCCTTTAATGAAAGTGATGAGATAGAAGAGTTTGATAAAGTTTTTCAAAGTAACAGTTTATATGAAGAAACCTTTGGAGAAGCAAACGAGATCGTTCCTGTTACCGAAGAGTATCAAAGTTTAAGTTATGAACCAACTGCAGAAGAAGCTGAACAAGGAATTGTTGGGCATGAATTAGAATACTACGATACTTCCTCCTACGAAAAAGAAGTTGATCAAGAGATTCGGGACATTGAAAAAGAAAACCAAGCGGAAAGTATAAGTGATGATGTTGAGGGATCATCCAATAAAGATATTCTTAATAGGATGAAAGCAAGTGCGGAAGATAATGAAGCTGCTGCAGATATAATTAATCAGCAATATGGGATTCCTTCCACTAAAAAGGTTTTAGATAATGAAGACTTTGCTAACCTTCTAAAAAAATCCAAGCAACAATATGAAGAAGAGCAAGGTGGCGAAGGTAGACTGCCTCGTATATTTGACAGGAAAACAATTAAACCTCTAGGTTTAAAAGGTTGGTTGGAAAAAGCTAGTGATCCTGAGTATATTAACACTGGACGTTACTTTATAAATCAACAGTCTGGTTGGAAAATACATCTAGCCTCTAATCGTAAAGTAAAAGGAAACGAAAATAATAGTACCTTAGCTAATGCTTTACGTAGTATAGGAATAAGAGAACCTTACTTTAAAGGTGATGAAAAGGATGGAAAAGGTTGGGGCTTTGAACAAGGTGGGAAAGATATCACTATATATGTAGGGCACAGGGATGATATGTTAGCAGTTGCTAACTACATAGAATCTAAACTAGGTGATTCAGGTTTACTCTTAAGACAAGAGGAAGTAGAAAGTCATGGGTATACTCAAGGTAGAGCATCTGAAGTCCTGACAGGTAACGAGCAAGTTAGCAAACATGCATGGGCAAGATACACAGAACCAGAAGTTCATCAAGGAAACGGTTTAGGTGCATGGCCTAGAACAAATTATGGTAGAGAGGGTATCCCTTCAAGTAATGAAAGCCTTCAGTACGGAAGTAGATGGAAAGAATTAGCATTTAAAAAAGAACGTACCCCTGAAGAACAAACTGAACTTGACAGATTACGTAAAGAAGATAAGGTTAAACAAACAGCCGATTTAACAACATCAGATGGACAATTCTTTACAGGATCAAATGCTAAGAAAAGACCGGGCTTTTACAAAAAGGGAACACAACCTGTTCTTATTCCTAAATCTAGGCAAGAACCTGAAACCTTTGAACAGAACTTAACAAATAAAATAGCCCTACATAATACTTCTGCTATGTTAGATAGGTTTCTGAACGAGTTACCTCCAGATATAGAGACTGAAGAGGCCCTGCAAAAATATCTTGATGAGCTTGACCTTGACTTATTGCCACCAGTTAGTGGTGGGGTAGGGTCTATTAGTGATGAAGTTCCTCCGGGAATGATTAGAGATAGAAAGACAGGTGAAGTGTGGGGTTCACCACGTACAATACGTGACGATAATGAAGGGTATAAACGGGATGGGCAGCGCTTACTTTTAAATCCTTTCCACAGATCTATGGTTGAACGAGCCACTGGTATAATGAATTCCCCAGAGAAGTTAGCAGGATTTATGAAAGTATATGATTTTGTGCATAACTTCTATAAGGCTTATACCTTATTCCCATTCCCTGCTTATCATGTAAGAAACGTAATTGATAGTGGTCTTTGGAGAGGATACTTATCAGGGAATACAGATGTACGTAACTATGTTGTGGGTAAACATCTAGCTGACTTGAAACGTGAAAGTGAACCCGAAGAACGTACAAGATTACTTAAATCTATAGGCAAGATAGATGATCGTGATGCCAATCAAATCCTAAGATTAGCTCAAGAGTATGGTGTTATCCGTGAATCAAGTACAAAAGATATGCTTGATGTAACCTCTAGTAATCTTGCTGGTGTTGATGGTGGTGGTAAAGATCTAGCCAGATTTATAAGAGACGAAGAATTAGCAAACGCTACAACTATAGAAGACTTACCTGATGATGTGCAAGAATTAGCAAGACTTCTGCAAGCCAAGAAAAGAAATCAGGGTGGGAGCAGTCATCATGTATATGATGATGTAATCCGTGAGTCTGCTGACAATGTACAATCAGCAATACCTGAAGCTTTTGATGATATTAAAAGTGGGCTATCCAAGATAGCTGATACTGCTGGAACTATTTTATATCCTTTCAGAGCAGTTAAAGCTGCTAAAGATCTTGGTCTTAAAGCAAATGATTACCTTGAAGACATGGTAAGGTTATCACAATTTACTGACGGGTTACGTAAAGGGTGGTCCCCTGAAATAGCAGCAGGTTACACCAAAGAAGTCCATTTTGATTACAGGGATCTATCTAACTTTGAAAATAATGTTATGCGTAGACTGTTCCCTTGGTACGCATTTGTTAATAAAAACCTACCGTTCAATATAAGAATGCAAACAGGGCAGATGAATAAGTATGCTTGGTTCCATCACGCATATAGTAACTGGTGGAAAGCTAACCCATTCACAGAAGAAGAAGACTATGAAAATGGTGGTAGCTTACCTAGTCCAAAAGATATGGCAAGTTGGCAATCCGGTAGATTACCTATAATGATAGGCAAGGGTAAGGAGAAAACTTTTGGTGGCGGTTCAACATACTATGTTAAATATCTTAAAGATTGGTTTTCAGTATATAACCTTACAGCACTTAGCCCTCAAGATTTAACACGTGCAGCTTGGGGTGAACTTACTCCTCTTGCCAAAGCACCTATAAACTGGTGGAGAAACTATGATGAAATGCGATCACGGCAAGATAATAAAACTGAGTTATATGAGGGTGAGACTACTTCTTTCTTAGGTATGAGAATGCCTAGAAGATCTGTACAACTTCTTCGTCAAGCACGATTACTTGCATTAGCTGACCGTATGAATCCGGGAGGTATATTTGGAAGGAAGTATAGCCCAACATCAGGGAAGACGAATGTTGCACCTAATAAACATGTGAGCAAAGGTATGGCTTGGTTAACAAATACTTTCACACCATTTACAGCAATTGCTGACAACAGCCCAGAAGGTAGACGTTATGACGAGAGTGCTGCTCTTAAATTCCTAGCTCTATTTGATGGTGGTATCAAATTCTTTGACCCTCTAGCTTTTAGAAAGTATCAAGAATGGGGAGAAGAAGAAGAGGCAAGAGCACCTGCTGTTGGGAGTGCTGGCAAATTCACATATGATTATGATGTAGATACTACAAAGCTTACTTACAAAAGAACAAGTAATGATGATGATGAGATGAGTCAAGCTTTTGATTCTGCAATATATAAGAACCGAAAGCATCAGGAATATTTAGGGAAGAGATTAAAAAGTGCCAAGCACCTTACTCAATGGCAACCTCAAAGGGGGTCTAAAGGAAAAACTGTCAGCGGATTCCATCCTCCTGAAACAAGATCAGAAAACCTTATTTCAGAAATTAGTACTGCATTAGAGGGTTTAAAGAGTCAAGGGGATAAACTTCGTATAGAAAAAGATATACTCGATAATGAATGAGAATCCTAGGGACTTCAACAACTATCTTAATGAACAACCTGATCCTGAAAAGGAGATGGATGAAGAGTTTAGTTCGTTCACTGAACTGAATAAAGATGATGATCTCATAGATCCTAAGCATAATGGTGCTGCTGCTCGAGCACATGAGATCAATCTTGAACTTGTTGACATTATCAAGTATCGTAATTCTAAGAAGTGGTTACTATCATTCTTCTTGGTACTGATACTGTTCATGATTATTTTCCTGATGATGGTATTCATTTCGTTAGGTAGGGATATAACAACAGAGTGGAAGGAAGTTCTCTTGGTCTTACTAGGTGCTTTCGTAGCAAGCTTTAGTAAGTTAATTGATTTCTGGTTTAACAATCAAGAGGCAGAGAATGCACTGTTACAAGCAGCGCAGGATACTGATGTTAACTAGGTAGGCATAATGAATGAGAAGATCCATAAGGAAAACTATAAGAAGATTAAGAATGACATCAAGAAAGAAATTGCTAACTGCCCCAAGCACAAAAGTGACAAGGCACAAACATATGCTCTTGGTGGTGTCGGCCTTACTGGGCTTATGGGGAGCGCTGGTGCTGAAGCTTTTGAGCTAGGAGTAGATTTCCTAGGTGGTCATGTAGCTGAGTATGTTGGTGGTGGTACTGGCTTAAGCATAGTCTTTTTCTTCTTGTTCAAATTTTTCACATTAGAAAAAGAGGAGTTGTTATAATGGCTGACAATGGTAATGTGATTCATAAGATAGAAAATTCAGAAAGAACATTTGCTGAAAACCTTCAGTTCTATCATGTATATGATGAGACTGAAGGGCACTTGTTATTTACTGAACATGAATTAGAAAGGGCAAAGATACGAGGCCAAAGAAAAGCTCTAATGATCAACCAAGCTATTGTTGATGATGAACCTTGGTGGAAAGTATGGGCATAAGAAGGTTAAACAATGAGAAGATCTGATAGTGTTTTAAAATATCTTGGTCTAAGAGAAAAAGATAGCTCACCCCAAAGTCCAGTAAACATGACTTCTTTAGGTGGAGAATATGTGCAAGGAAGTGTATTCCTTAATAGTACTAGCCCTGATGCAGAAATAGAAGTTATTCCGGGGAAGGAAGGGAAAATACTATATATTACTCACTTAATAGTTATGATCAGTGAATGGACAAATCAAAATGATTATATCCAGATCCGTGATGGTAGTGAGGGGTATGCTTTTATTAATTATGAAACAGGTTCAGTTGGTAATCGCTGGTATGAGGCAAACCTAGGTGAGCGTGGATATGCTCTCACTCAGGGGAACGGGCTGTTTTCTTGGTGCACATTCAATATGGATATTACTACAACTGCATTAGGATATTATCAATAACCAAGAGGAGGTATTTTGGCATATAAAAAATCTAGGAAATCAACAAGACGCAAACGCATTGTAAGAAGTAACAAACGCAATAAAAAAAAAAGACGTTTAAGTAAAGACACCACAAGATCTAGTAGATATGGTGGTGGTAGGACATTTGCATCACATTAAATGATATAAAAAAAGGCTCCCGTCGTCAAACAACCGGGAGCCTTTCAGGTTTGGATTTAGCTGCAGTTTTACCTGCATACTCTTGACCGTGATTTTCTCAAGTAGAAAAAGGAATATACCAGTTGGTTATCAGAACAACTAGTATACAAAAATTACTTGAGGAACTACTATTACGGCGAGGTCATTACGCTAAGTAGTCACACTTTCCCTAGATGATTTTCCTATCTGTTGTAATATTAGTCTATCACAACTCAAGTATTCTGTCAACCTAAGGAATCTCTTCGTCACCAAAGTCCAGCTTTTCATACATCAAACTGGTATGGCAACCATATTTGTATATAACACTAGGCTTATATCCCAACTTAGCAGCATGGTTGCAAGCTACCATAACCCAAAAGAACTTCATATGAGATTCTGGTTTTAGTCTAGCTCGATCCGTATTCCATGCCCACTTAATCATTTCCTCTGTCAATCCATTTATCTTAACCTCACCTGTTAGTTCATTTTTAACAATAAAAGGTTCTTCTGCTGTGTTGACATAGCTTATGGCAAACTGCATGAATACGGGCATCTCTCGTTTCTTCTTGCGCTTCCTAGGCTGCGTATTCTCCGGTTTCCAATTAGGTAAAGACACCTTCATAAACCCAAAGGGATTACCTATCTGTTTCTTAGTGTGAATAACATGATGCATCAAGGTATCTACAACTTCTGTACCATACTCATCATCCCATTTATCAAGCACACGATCACTAGGTAAATCAGTTACATCATATCGTTCTCGCAAGGTTGATATCATATCACTACGCTCTAACATTTATCACTCCTCCTCCTTAGAGTATTTAGAATAGTCGACAGGTAAACCAGCAGTAAACTTTTTAAGTATCTTGTCCCTTAACTGAATCTCACCTATAAGTTCCTTAACTTCTAATCGAAGTTCCTCAATTGTTTTCATTGAATCTTTCAGCTTCAATTCATAGGATTCCAGAATTGGATCTACTATTTGCCCTCGCTTAACGCCCATTTATTCCTCCTCTTCACTTAGTTTAAAGTCATTATCTTCCTTATCGGATGATAGCTTTATAGCGTTAAGCTCTTCTGGCGACAAGCCATCCATCCAATCTCCTAGCTGGATGTACTCAGGCTTAAGAATACTTATCTCATCATCATCAAGAGTGTCGTGTATGGATCTAAGGTAGGTATGAATTAGTTTGTTCTCGTCCTCTCTATTCCAATACTTAAGCGGAACATTATACAGGTCAAAAATATAATAGAAAGCACCTGTATCTTCAGCATCAACTTCTTTTTTAACCTTTACTGTTATTTCGCAATCACTCATCACTCTCCCCCTTAGTTATTGCGATTTCTATCTGCCTGATTTTTAATTGTATGTCCTCAACAGCTTGAAGATATCCCACCCTTTCAGGGTGGGACTCTTTATCTTCCTGCTCTTGTATTTCATGGTGAACTTCCTGAATATGGATTGCCAGCTCACTGAGAACCTCTATCTTACCTAATGCTTTAGAGTAGAGATGGCTCTTGAGTGGGTCAAAGTGGCTAACCATCATTAGTCTCCGCAAGCTTCTCACCATTCCAGTTATCTGGTAAGGTTAGAACTTCATGGTCAAGCTTGTAATCAGCAAATAATTGAGAGGTTAAAGTAGCACCACGGCATATGATTGTATCTACTACTTCCTTGGCAGATGGATTCTTGTCTCGCCAGTATCTCATTTCATGCTCCTGATAAATCTCAATCAGTGTTTCTATTGGAGCATTCTCTGCCTCATGTGCCACCATTGCCTCTAGGATTTCATCCCTTGATTCTTTGATCTTAGTCAAGTTAAAGTCCATTATGATCTCTCCTCCCATAATTCTTCTTCATTATATTTCTGGTTTGCTCTTCTCTCACACATATACCAGACCTTTAAGGTCTTAGCTGAGTCAAAGTCACTCAGCATATCCTTGCGTTTACAACTTAGTAATAACTGTTCTGGATACTGATACCCAAGCTCCTTTGCGTCTTCCATCATTGTCTCCCATATCTCACGTTCAAGCATGTCATAAGTCTTAACACACTCATGGGTAAAAATAATGTTGGGCACACCACTATCAGCACCATGTTCCACCAGCATCTTAACACTGGTACGTTCAGAACAAGTGTCTATGTTCTTGTCAAACCATTCGTTAAAAGTCATATCCAGCCAATTCATCATCATCCTCCTCTTTTTTATCTACAAACATTTGTGCTTCAACAACCTTGTTGCAGAATACACACCTATAAAACCGACCTGATACAAGTGTGAATATACCATCCGCATGGTGTCTAGGTTCATCATACGGAATATCAACTAGAGTCTTACAGTCTATGCACTCTATGACTCTACGTAATTGATGTTTATACATGTTGTCTCCTCACTTGAAGGTATTACCCCCTTTCTATAAAGATGTCTACATAGAAAGAGGGTAATACTTTATCTTCTTATAACGCACCTCCACCCTGAGCCACTAATCGTTCAAGATGAAGGATGCTTTCATCTTCCCAGTTAACCCATCCTCCTTCAAGACCTAAAGGCGTATCTATATCTTCAGCCCTCAGAGCATTCTCTTTCTCTATTGCTTCAGATACTGTAGAGGGAGCTTGACCCTTCAGATCAAAGTGTTTCATAAATTTAGCCTTAGCATTGGCACTCAACTTAACATGTCCACGCATAGAGACTACACAATTATCAATCTGTTCCCGTGTATGCCCACCAGATATAAGCTTGGCATACATATTCCTTATGTCTTCAAAGGAAAGAGATTTAGTATTTGTGTTGGTCCCTTTGGAAAGAGAACGTTTTGCTAGATCATTAGCCTTTGCAATGTTTTGTTGTTTACTAGCTTCAACTTTCTCTTTGCGAACCTTTTCCTCCTCATCCTTTTCTTTTTGTTGGTCATCAGTTAAGAACCCTTCCTTATTCCATTCCTCCTTAGTCATGTCATCTACAGAAAAGAATCCTTCCTTAGCCAATCCAGCTATATCAAGAATCGCCCTGCATTTAGCACGTTTCTCTGCCATGCTAACAGGATAGTTCATCCTGCAGTTTGAATCATTGACTTCACCTGTTGTATAGGTTGCACGATCTTCCTCTCCTATACGTGATGCTTTAACCATCACTGTCCAGCAATAGTTATAAGGCCCTACCTTTTCGCCAGTATTGATCCATTCCATAGAGTGAAATACAATTCCTTCCTTAGCTTGAATCAATTTACATCCGGGATTAGTGACAATCCATATGGATTTACTGCCACGTTTCATCTCCCAAAAATGTCCAGCCTTTTCACCAGCCTTTAAACCATAGGCATCAGCTAGTTCTTTATTCGTCATATATATCTCCTTTAAAGTTCAGCAAGGTTGCTGAGTTAACAACCTTGCTGATGTTGATGATGATTAAAACGGAGCCTCAAAATCAGTATCTACATCACCTCCGTTACCGTTACGAGTACTATCAGTAGGTACAAAGTTAGCACGTTCAACTACTACAGAGAGTTTGGAACGTTTCTGCCCTTCTTCAGTCTCCCAAGTATCATGTTTAAGCCTACCTTCCGCTATCATAGGTTTCCCTTTCTGGAAGTAATTGCAGATAAAATCGCAAGTCTTCCCCCATGCTGTGCAATCAATAAAGTTCACTTCTTCTACCCTCTCATCATTAGAGGTGTAGGTTCTATTGACAGCCAATGAAAAGTCTGCAACCCCTACTCCGCTGCTAAGGGTCTTTAGTTCTGGATCTCTGGTTAGCCTACCAGTAATAATTACTTTATTCAGGTCTGACATCATTGTCTCCTTCTTTACGTTTAGTACTATTAATATATAATGATTCAGTAAATACAAACTGAACCCCATCAGGTGCATCTGCTTCGGTAATGCGTTCACCTCCTTTGTTGTTGTTTGCCATGTCAAGTATTAACTGCTTGTTAAAGCGTTTAATCTCTTCCATAACAAACATTTTAGGTACAGCTTCTTCATCTAATATACGCACTTGTGGCTTGGATGCTTTTCGGAAGGCACATTTATAGAAAACATCACCTGCCTTCTGCATCCCTAGCCGATTCATTACATGAGCAATACCATCTCTCATCCAATCAATCTCTTTTTGAGTTGATTTTATTTTGTCGTCAAAGTATCGCTTGTGTTCTCGCGCAGACTGTTGAGATGCTTCGAGATTCTTTATCCATTTAATACAGTTACTAACTTTTTCATTAATGTCCATTGGCAACTGTTCAATCTTCTCCCAACGCACCTCATCTTCAAGAGTGTCGTCCTGTAAAATTGAATTTATTTCATCTGCCAACTCAAATAATGTAAAGCTAATCCTATCTTCCATTTATACCTCCTAGTGGTGTTTCACATAGTGTAGACATGTCAATCGACAGCCCAATACTCTTCAGAGCACTCTGTATTTCATCAGGATAGTTTTCCTTGATTCCACGACATGCTTCACTTTTATTAATATTGATATCACCTATGATATAGTGTTCTTTTAGCTTTATATCCACTACATCTAGTGCTATATCCAATAAAGCCGTCACATATATGTCATGTGGTGATGGTATAACAGATCCATCAGGATGATTATGGGCAAGTACCACCTGATCTGCTCCCTGATAGAGAGCAAATCGGCACACATCTCTAGCACTCACCTCTACATTGTTGTGAGTGCCTATATACAAGAGTTCATTATCAACTATCAGGTCTGTACTATTTAACAGGAACATCCACATACATTCCTGACTATAGTCGACTAGAACCTCTAGTGTACTTGCCATTACTTCACGGGTGAATGGCGTGTCCGTTCTTGGAATAGGTTTGGGTAGCATATATCTCACCTCTTTTTCGCAGAAGAACCCTTAATCCATGCTTACAAGGATACGGGAGTACTTCATCTTTAATTGTTGATGTCCTAAATCTGTGTTGCCAATCAGGACACGTACATGTCGGGTAGCTGCTGTTGTTCGTTATCACACGATATACACCAGACATCCCTTCAACATCCCAGTAGACAAGCTTTCCCAGCTCGCCTTTATATATAGGATCAGCTGTATCCATAGAGGATCGAACCCTACTTAACAAGCTTTGCTTATCTATTTCTCTATAACCGAGAACGTGCATCAGAAAATGTTCTGCGGCTTCTTTGCCTTGAACCATAATGTCTCCTCATAGTATTTACTACTTACTTCTCTTTTCACGCACCTCATCTTCCTCATTGACTCTAGTGACGGTAACGTTTTTTAAATTAAAACTGAGGAAGAAGTTTTTCCATTGCGTAGACGCAACAATCTTCCCTGCCTCACGGTATGCCTCTGTTAAATCCTTCGCATTAAAGTCGAACTCCTTATCAAGAACAACTTCAATTCTTGCTACATACTTGCTCATACATTCTCCTTCATCAGTAAATCTGAAGTTATATCTGGTACACCCATTGATTTATGTATCTCATCTATTTGGTGTGCGCTTTCTTCTTTGTCATTAGTCATCATGGCTACGACGACTCTCTTTTCCTCCTTATCTTCATCCCATAAATGACAACCATCAACAACCTGCAACCATCTGACTTGTTCAGGCATATAGCAGAATTCATCTCCCAAGACAAACAGTTTAAGCATACAAGGATCAGGTAAATCTACATCTACTAGTCCTCTATGCTTGTGATCATCAAATCCTTTTATGAAATCATGTACTGGTCTTGTCATCAACATCATATACTTCTCAGTAATGTATGAATGACCGTACCTTCCATTAAGTTCCATCATAATCAAAGAAGGCATCACAGACAGGTAGTCTGGATACTCTTTAGTCCGATTAAAGAACTTTGCATCTTTAAGGGCTAAGGCAATTACACATGATTGTGTACAATTCCCTATCCCCTTATCGAGATGCTTTTGATTTACTTCTACTTCGTATTGCCCCGGTAAGAACAATTTGTTTTCGTGCATAAATGTCTCCTTTATTACTTGACTTATAACACACCTCAAATTAAAATCGTGTTAAGGGTAGGTATTAACTTGGAGCTGTTCAGCCTACGCCCCTTAGCGTCTATACTGATCCTGCCAACCAGTGCCTACGCTTTTTCGCTGACATTCCTACCCTGTACACGCCTTGAAGTCTATCCCGTGTAGTCCTCACGATCTTCTGATTTCAAAAGAGGACTATCCAGTTCAACCAGTTCTTCTGCCCAAGTCTCTGTAATGAATTCGTTTAACTTGAGCGTATCTCTGGCAATACGGAACGGACTATAATTCTTGTCACCATGAACAGTGGTGAAACTGTTAACTAACGACCACAAGGTACGATCCTTAAAGTCGTCATGTGTCGGATCTAACCATTCCTTCCATACGCCCACTGTTGTATTGGGTGCAATGAGGTTACGACCAGCACATTCTAAAATAAATTTAGAAACGTCACGGTCATCCTCTACAGGTATGGTCTTGAAGGTATCAATCCGTTCACTGATATATTTGTCAATAGCAGGGAGCTTAGTAAAAGTCTCTGCCATCCCGTCAAGTGTTTCAGTAAACCCATGACGGGTATGCTTGCGAGTGAATGTAAATGCACCCGAAAACATAAGATTGGAACAGACAGTTACATGTTCCCCACAAGTTAATCCAGCAGCCATAGTTTTATCATGGCTATTGCGGATACCAACTAACGGGTCCCATGATTCTGTCTCTGCTACATGAGACTTCAGCCTATACATACCGAAATAGGTAAGATCCTCTTTACCTAAAGCATGTGCTGATTCAAGGATTTCATAGTTCATATCCTCGATCAGTCGTTCAGTCTCTTTCAACAACATCCCATGTGCAAACGGGAAGTGTGTTGATGTTGCTGGTGGTGTAGCAGTCGCATATATTTCATTAGGCTGTACGTGACGTATACCACCACCCATAATTTTTAGCATTGAATGCCTCCTTGTATTATAATTGTTTTAACACACCTGTTTAACTGTGGTGCATTAGTGATGAGAGGAAGACCTCCCGAATTTAAAGCTATAACCAACAAGGATTACACGTTCATACCTCAATTGGCTAAAAGCATGCTGAGTTTTTTGGACCTGCGTGTACAAATCCAAATTCAAGAATTTTATAACACACCCGCACCCAAGCAACTTAAGTTCAAGGGTGAGCGGTTTAGACTACCACAAGTCTTACGAGCCAGCCTAGTCGAAGTATGGGATAAGTATCCTAACAATCGACTCTGGAAAAAGGGTCGTATGTATGCAGTATTTGGTTGGTTAGGAAAGCAGGGCTTCTCTAACATATACAATGGTCACCTCTCCCTATGGAATGACGAATGGTACGAGTATAAGTACGTAATATTCATACCTATACCCGAACCACCATCTTGGCATAGTTAAAGGAGACATAGCCAACTCATTTAATATAGTCCTTAAGAGCCTTATGATTATTAAGCTCGTTTTCAAGCTCTCCAATATAAGTGTTAAGACTAACGATTTCTTTTGCTGATATTGCTGCATTCTTATACAACACAAGAATATCAGCTTCTAATTCAGAAATCTTATCGTCCTTCTCTTGTATAACAATGTCTCTTGCACTTAGCATATCTGCTACCTGAGTGTCCTTATACACTATGCTATCTCCTTATGCTTATGATCCACTTGTCGATCATAGTCCTCATCATATTTATGAGCATAATAATAGTTACGACTACGCTCAAACAGTTTCTTGACCTTATGTTTAGCCAAGCCATGAAACCCACGCAAATGCATGGACATCTGTGACTGATGAATAGTTGCATTGGATGTTGCACAAGGACATCTGTAATACCATGCACATCTTGCAATATCATCTTTGCCATGTTTCCAAATGGGCAAGGCTTGCAATAGTTTGGGGACTTTAAACTTAAGCACCAAATCTAGTTGCAAATCTTCCTTAACCTTATCACTCATACCTTATCCATTTCCTTGTTCAAGTTAGTTCTTTCAAGTTAGTTCTTCGCTTATCCTTAACTCTAGGAATATTAAAGAGAATGGATTCATAAGCTTTAACCCAAATCTCTTTATCTCTAATATCCTGATAAAGGCTGGTTCTTGCTAACCCAGTAATATCATCCGCATCCCATTCCAGATCTTCCAGATCATTTAGTTCCTCTTTAAGCTCATCTAATTCAGCTAAGATTTGTTTTCTCGTTTTCATTTCCCACCCTATTTGAATGAATACTTCGAACAATACGTCCAGTATCACTAGCGTCTTGTTCATCAAGAATGCTTAGTTCAAAATTCTTAGTGTTTAATATGTAATAGATGTAATAAACATCATCATCAACATCACTTTGAACTCCAAACCTAGCAATGAGTAAAACCATATCAGTACTCACCCTCCCATAATCATTCTCATTAGTAGGAGAGTTCGGTAACTGATAAGCTCTGTGTATAGCTATTTCACAGAACCCACCACTGATTCCATTCAGACCATGAGCCTGTTTTATTGCAAGCCTTAGATCCTTGATGAAATCTTCAACCTGCGGGTTCTGTCTTAACCACAATCTTTTCATCTATGCCTCCCTTCTATTCACAACACTTAAAACACACCTATTAATCAAGAAGAATAATAGATGCGAGAGGATTTATTTCTTAACCTAAGCGTCCTTAGATCCCCCTCGCACTTATTTCCTAACGCACCTCTTAATCAAGACGATTTCAGGCTGAGAATCTAGAATCAAACCTGATTATAGAGCTATCCTTAGCGGAGATGCATTACCCGTTTTTAGGCTTACGTTACCTTAAAATGCGTTCATATTGAACACATGATCACAATACTTAACACACACCAGCACACAAGATATGTAAGTGTAGAGAATACATATAATGATGATGATGATGATGTACTGAGATTCATAATATGTTTTAACACACCCGAACAGAGGAAGAGTCAGAACAAGGTTTTGTTCAGGTACATATAAATTATACCATAGACTATAGGGATTGTAAATAATAAAGTTAACAACAAACTAGCGTTAAGAGTAGTGATAGTCTATGTTTCATGGAGCACGTAAGCTGCTAATAATATCCCCAAGAGCAGGAACATACATATTTATATAGCACACTTATTAAAAAGGAAGGAAAGATCTTGACAAAGAATAAACAGCTATACTAAAATAATAGCGTCAAAGTCAGAACAACTTTAGACATATGTTTCTTCTTCGATACACTCTCCACTAAAAGAGAGGTCAAGACCCTAGGGAAAAAAGCTTGACCTCTCTTTTCCTTTATGATAGTATGTACCTGTTATATTTTTCTTCCTGAAATATAAACACTCATTACGATACTCCTATAAAATGGGTTAGATTCTAGTAAAAAAAAAAGGGGGTACTGGCTTTATTCACCAGTACCCCCTTTTTTCGCTACTTCATTAATTTCTTCTTGCTTTTCTGCACCTTAACAGGCACACCATTGACGAAATGGTAATACATTCGCCACATGCAAGAGATTTGTTGCCCAAGGCTAAGACCTTCATAAACAGCCTCAACCTCATTAACAGTAAACTCGCCCTTCTCAATCAAAGCCTTTGTTTTATCACCTAACCTCAAGCTAGGTGCAAACATAGTCTTCCAATTAGCTTGTTTAACTTGATCAACTACGCTACGGAATCCTCTACCACCCAAATTACCTTGAGCAACTTGGAGTGTTGCCCTCCGTACACGATCATTCATCAAGCAATAAACAATTTTGTCGAGCTTACCTAATTTTTCATCCGACATTTCCCTGATCAGATCATCAACCAGACCTTGACCTGCCAACCTATCCCATTCCCCTTCGGAGAATTGATATTCTGGCACATCATTGTCAGGTAAAAGATACCAATCAGAACTCGGACGCCCAGACTCACACTCTTCCGTGTTACTGGCATAGATAAGACCGCTTTTTATCACGGTACGATCTCTGTCATTAACAGGAAGACCGTTACCATCTACGGCATCAGTAACCCCAAACCTTTCGGTTTCAAAAGGATTACTGTTACCAAGAGGTTTGACTACCAGCTCTTGCAAGTGTTTCGATTTACTCGTCAAACTAGCTACAGTTATCTGAGCAATCTCCGACAAGCCAGATGCCAGCTTCTTCAATGTAGCATATGTTTCACTACACTGGTCCAGCCTCTTGGTTCGCTTCCGAGTATATCGGACTCTGGCAACTTCTTTGTTCCAATCCCACTTAAGTCCAGTTATGTTATCCTTCTTAGAACCGAACACGAAAGCTCGATTTATTTCAGATACATTACTGGGATTCACAACTGCCAGCATTTCTGCTACCAAACGTGCATCCTCCAGCCTGTCTGGAGTCATATGACTACCAGAAAAGACATTCGACTTAACAAATCGAAAGTTCTGCAAGAAACCTTTGAGCGGTTGATTCTCAGCATGATCCTGACGCCTCACCAATATGCTATTGGAGTTGACAATTACATCATCAGACTCCAAAAGATATGTAGCTTCACGCCCGTTCACACTCTGAACATTGACTGAGGTGTCAATGTCTGTTACATCAACATCAACATCAGCCTTGGGATTTACGGTAAACTCCTCGTAAAACCCATCCCTAGCATACGTCGGGTCACCCCGATCATCCACCAAGGTAGTCAGAATTTGTAGCGGGTTGTCAGTTTCATACCAATCTTCCCTCATCTTGAAATACTTCACTTCGGAGGCTGCTTCCAGCTCCTCAGATTCAGCACCCCATAGATAATCAAAGGGAACAGCTTGCTGTCTCGCCAAAGCTTTACCATACTCAGTATTAACTGGTACGAGTTCAGTTTTGTAGTCATAGATGCTTCTATCTATCTTACCGACAGTTACAAGCACCTCATGCCTAACATAACTGTAACGCTTGACAACAACTTTTCCCCTGCGAGGCCACTCACAAGAATGCTCTGGCATAGAATGCCCAAGATACCATCCTGCAAACGGCATCTGGTCAGTATAAATCCTATTGCCAGAGTCATCAAAGTCTTCCGTGGGAATACCAATAACTCGGCATTCCACCTTCAGATTACTCTGAAGTACAGTCCTCGATTGACTTGAGATTGGTTTTGTTTCCTCTTTCATAATATTCTCCTTTAACTATCCAGTATAAACACACCTCTGCTTAGTTGAAGTGCTTCACCTGAAGAGACACACATTGTGCCTAAACAGAAAGTGTGATATACTGAAACTTGACATGAGTGTCTCCTCATGGCATAAAAAAAAAGGGGAGCAACAGTACGAAATCAGCCACGCACTACTGCTCCCCTAATTAACTTAATTACAAGCGTTCATTATCACTAGTGCTACAAACACTAGCATAATCTTCTTGATCAGAACGCCACATCTGAATAGCCTGTTCTTCCAATTCATCCTTGAAAACAAACTCGAAGAAATTCTCAACTTCCTCCTCAGTATTGAGGTAAAGCTCATCCTGATCCCTACTATTGCTTAAAGTGTCAGCAATAGTATTGGCATCTCTAGCTATCCAATCGAAAATAATTGGAATGCCTGTTGATGCATATACTTGAGAGATCTTCTTGTCCAAGCTCTCCCAAAGATCAATATTCTTCTTCCGCTTACGATTTTCAATAATTCCGAGGATAACATACTCAGAATCACCATAAATTGTAATCGGAATCCCTTTAAGCTTCTTACTCCTCTTGATTAACTCCCATAAGAGGTACATTAAAGCTAAAAGTTCACTCCTGTTATTAGAGTTATTTTTCTCAGTAATACTTCTACTGATCCTACGATCTTTGAGGATCGTCTTGGTACTCTTATTGTAAGCAACAAGACGAACTCCCATTCGCATTTCCCTATTGCTGTTACTTTGATGATTACCCTTACAAGCACCATCAAAGTAACCGTGTATTTCAAATCCCTTCATAAATCTCTCCTTAATTATTTAAATCAAACTAAATTTTACCTAGGAATACCAATACATAAGTAAACATTCCTAGAACAATGAACATCCATAACAGGACGTTCAAAAACAAAGTTTTCACATGCTTTACCTCCAAATATTATTTGTACTAACAAAAAAAGGGGAGATGAGTTTCCCCATCTCCCCGATTTGCTACTAAAAGTT
>VTLG01002180.1_pt1 | contig 65613 bp, 100 predicted proteins | sample 4694571 | NCBI WGS metagenome assembly VTLG01 (sample SAMN12604809, study PRJNA352737) | marine metagenome | biome: ENVO:00000447; feature: ENVO:00000209|ENVO:00000569|ENVO:01000036; material: ENVO:00002151; isolation source: viral sequences binned using virsorter ...
TTGTCAGTTGGTAAATGGAACGCACAGTGGATGCAAAACCCTACGTCAGAGGAAGGTGCAATCATTAAACGTGAGTGGTGGAACGTTTGGGAAAAAGAAACGATGCCACAATTAGAACACGTCATACAATCTTATGACACGGCTTTTATGAAAAAAGAAACAGCGGATTATAGTGCGATAACAACATGGGGCATCTTTAGAGATTCTGAGGACAGTCCACAGCAGTTGATATTAGTGGATGCAATGAAAGGTAGATACGAATTTCCCGAACTTCGTCGTATAGCCAAAGAACAATATGATTATTGGCAGCCAGAAACTGTATTGATTGAAGCTAAAGCATCAGGTTTACCTTTAACCTATGAGCTTAGAAATATGGGTATACCGGTAGTTAATTTCACACCATCAAAAGGAAACGACAAGCATGCAAGAGTAAATGCAGTTGCACCTTTGTTTGAAAGTGGTATGATATGGGCTCCTGATGAAAAGTTTGCAGAAGAGATAATCGAGGAATGTGCAGCCTTTCCATATGGTGATCATGACGACTTAGTTGATAGTATGACACAAGCCGTAATGCGATTTAGACAGGGAGGGTTGGTACCACATCCTGAAGACTATAAAGATGAAAAGATTATAAAAACAAAAAGAACTTATTACTAATGTCAGAACTAACAGATAAATATTCAAAAAATTTTAGTCCCGCACGAAAAAAAGAATTTGAACGACGTGTGCGTGAAATAGGTCCTGATATGACAGAACTATCAGCTATACTATATGTTTTAGCAGAAATGAGAAGTGAAATGAAATTGGGTGGTAGAGTAGACAAGCCACTAGGAGCAGGAGGCAAGAAATCAGGACCACCACCTAAAAAAGGTCCAAACCCACAAGGCTTGAATATTAAGAATAATACTGTTAAGACAATAAAATTGGAGAAATAAATGGCAGAAATTGAAAAAGCCTTGCCTAACGAGGTAAGAAAAGAAATCAATATTCCTAATGTCGAAGACATACAAGTTGAACTAGAACAACCAGAACAAAAAGGTCCTGTTGAAGTTCAAGAAAACGAAGACGGTAGTGTTGATATAAACTTTGATCCAAAGCTTGGAAGCTTAGATCAAACCAATGAACATTTTGCAAACTTAGCTGAACTATTACCTGATGATGTATTAGATCCGTTAGGTAGTAAAATGTTTGAAAATTATACAGACTACAAATCTTCAAGAAAAGATTGGGAAAGAACTTACACACAAGGATTAGAACTGTTGGGTTTTAATTATGATGATCGAACAGAGCCATTTAAAGGAGCAAGTGGTGCAACGCACCCAGTTCTTGCTGAAGCAGTCACTCAGTTTCAAGCTTTAGCTTATAAAGAATTATTACCAGCAGAAGGACCTGTTAGAACTCAAATCATAGGTATGCCAACACCTGACAAAGAAGCGCAATCACAAAGAGTAAAACAATTTATGAATTATCAAATCATGTCAGAGATGCCTGAGTATGAAGCAGAATTTGATCAAATGTTATTTTATTTACCACTTGCAGGTTCGTCATTTAAAAAAGTTTACTACGATGAAATTATGCAAAGAGCAGTTTCAAAGTTTGTACCAGCAGATGATATTGTTGTGCCTTATACTGCAACATCATTAGATGATTGTGAATCAATTATACATAGAGTTCGTATGTCAGAAAACGAATTACGAAAACAACAAGTAGCTGGATTTTATAGAGATATAGAAATTAATCCATCATACATGGACGAAACATCTTCTGAAAAAGCAGAAAGAGAATTAGATGGAACATCAAAAGGCAGGGATCAAAGAATGTATACACTTCTTGAGTGTCATGTTGATTTAGATCTTGAAGGTTTTGAAGATGTTGGAGTAAACGGAGAGCCAACAGGAATTAAAATTCCATACATTGTAACTGTTGAAGAAGGTACGAGAAAAGTTTTATCTATAAGAAGAAATTATGAAATTGGAGATGCAATGAAAAACAAAATTAATTATTTTGTGCATTTTAAATTTTTACCAGGTTTAGGCTTTTATGGTTTTGGCTTAACTCATATGATTGGAGGATTATCAAGAACAGCAACTGCTGCATTAAGACAATTATTAGATGCAGGAACTTTATCAAACTTACCAGCAGGATTTAAAATGCGTGGCATCAAAATGAGAGATGAAGCGCAATCGATACAACCAGGAGAATTTAGAGATGTGGATGCACCGGGTGGAAACTTAAAAGATGCATTTATGACTTTGCCGTTTAAAGAGCCATCTCAAACTTTATTAGCACTTATGGGTGTCGTGGTACAAGCAGGACAAAGATTCGCTTCCATAGCGGACCTGCAAGTAGGAGATGGGAACCAACAAGCAGCAGTGGGCACGACAGTGGCTATGTTGGAAAGAGGATCGAGAGTAATGTCTGCGATTCATAAGAGATTATATGCTGCAATGAAAAAAGAATTTACAATTTTAGCTAGAGTATTTAAATTATATCTACCTCCAGTTTACCCCTATGATGTTATTGGTGGACAAAATCAAATTAAACAAACAGATTTTGATGACCGTGTTGACATCTTACCAGTTGCAGATCCAAATATCTTTAGTCAGACTCAGAGAATATCTTTAGCTCAAACGGAAATGCAACTGGCTGCCTCAAACCCTCAAATACATAATCAATACGAAGTTTATCGTAATATGTATGAGGCATTGGGGGTAAAAGATATTGATTTAATATTAAAAAAACCAGAAAGACCAATGCCAAAAGACCCAGCGTTAGAACATATTGATGCTTTAGCTGGAAAACCTTTCCAAGCATTTCCTGGTCAAGATCATCAAGCACATATTACAGCGCATTTAAACTTTATGGAAACAAATATGGTAAAAAATGCACCTATGGTAGGCGCTGCAATACAAAAAAACATACTTGAACACATAAGTTTGATGGCACAAGAGCAAATTGAAGTAGAATTTAGACAAGAATTACCTAGATTAGTACAAATGCAACAAATAGCAATGCAAAATCCTCAAATGCAACAACAAGTTAGAATGCTACAAGAAAAAATTGATGGTAGAAAAGCAGTTTTAATATCAGAAATGATGGATGACTATGCAAAAGAAGAGAAAAAGATTACTTCACAGTTTGATAATGACCCAATTGCTAAATTAAGAGCAAGAGAGTTAGATTTACAAGCTCAAGAAAATGCTAGAAAACAAAAAGAAGGTGAAGAAAGATTAAATTTAGATAAAATGCGAGCTATGATGAACGATCAAAACCAAGATGAGAAATTACAACAGAATGAAGAGCTTGCAAACCTTCGTGCAGACACTTCTATTCAAAAAACTATTTTAAGTAAAACAATACCATCATCAAACAAAACACCTGATGAGGTTTCAATTATAAGAAAGGGTTAATATGTGGTTTAGTGCAATAAAATTAGCTTTGAACGCAGGTTCACACATTTACAAAAAGAAACAAGAAACAAAAATGCGTATGGCTGATGCTCAGTACATGCACGCAGAAAAGATGGCCCGAGGTGAGGAATCTTACCAAGGTAAACTTTTAGAAGCAAGACAGTCAGACTGGAAAGACGAGTTCGTGCTCATCGTGTTAACGCTGCCGATACTAGTTATCGCCTACGGAGTTTTTAGTGACGATCCAGGTGCAGCAGCAAAGATAAAAGAGTTCTTTGAACAGTTCCAACAGCTTCCGTCATGGTTTACAAATCTTTGGATACTTGTCGTCGCAAGTATTTATGGTATAAAAGGAACACAAATATTTAAAAATGGAGGAAAAAAATAATGGCAAATAGACTATACAACAAACAAGTAACACCTAAAGGATATAAAATGGGTGGTAGAGTAAAAAAAATGGGTGGCGGAATGATGAAGCGACCTAAAATGCAAGATGGTGGCAAATTAAAAATGGTCACTAACAAAGAAGGAAAAAAAGTTCCTTTCTATGCTGCTGATGGCAAGGGTAAAATGGCTATGGGTGGCAGAGTTAAAAAAATGGGCGGAGGTATGTCTAAATTAAATCCAGGTCTTCGATCTTTTATGAAAAAGAAAATGGGTAAAAAATAATGGCTCGTCCAGGTTTATACGCAAACATTGCAGCTAAAAAAAGAAGGATTGCTGCTGGCTCTGGAGAAAAGATGAGAAAAAAAGGAGCTAAAGGTTCACCGACTGCAGCAAACTTTAGAAGAGCTGCACAAACAGTAAGGAAAGCTTAATGACTAAACTATGTCCAAGAGGTAAAGCCGCAGCGAAGCGAAAATTTAAAGTTTATCCCAGTGCATATGCTAATGCCTACGCTTCTAAAATTTGTGCCGGTAAAATAAAAGATCCTTCTGGTGTAAAGAGAAAAGACTTTAGAGGTAAAAAAGCTGAAGGTGGATTAATGGAAGCAACATCTAGATTAAAAAGACAAGGTTTAAAAATGGGTGGTAAAGCTTGCATACAAATAAAAGGTTTTGGTAAAGCACGAAGACCAGGTAGGTAACCATGGCAAAAAATGGTTTAGATAAATGGTTCAAACAAAAATGGGTGGACATTGGAAGTAAAAAGAAAGATGGTTCTTTTTCAAAGTGTGGCCGTTCAAAACAGAAAGCAGATGCAAAACGTAAGTATCCAAAATGTGTTCCACTTGCAAAAGCTAGATCTATGTCAGAAGGCCAAAGACGTTCAGCTGTAAAAAGAAAAAGATCTGTAGCTCAAGGCGTTGGTGGTAAACCAACAAACGTTGCAACTTTTACTAAAAGAACTAAAGCAGCAAATGGTGGCTACATGGGTAGCTTTATCAAATTAGATGTAGATGGAAAAACAATCGGAAACCCAAGTTTAAAAAAATATTATAAGGGCATGATCTAATGAGACAGTTTTACTCAAAAGGTACAATGCCTGCAAGAAACAAAAAAAATTTTAGACCTACAAAGTCTGGAGCTGGTATGACACGAGCCGGTGTCAAAGCATACCGAAGATTAAATCCCGGTTCTAAATTAAAAACAGCCGTGACTGGTAAAGTGAAACCAGGATCAAAAGCTGCTAAACGTAGAAAATCATACTGCGCAAGATCACTAGGTCAGCTCAAAAGAGCTTCAGCAAAAACTCGTAATGATCCGAACTCACGAATACGTCAGGCTAGAAGGAGATGGAAATGTTAAACAACAAAAAAAGAAAAATTAAAAAAGTTGTCAAAGCTTTAAAAAAAGCATCTAAAGCACATGCTGGTCAGGCAAAAGTATTAAAAGGAGTTATTAATGGCGGATCCAAAAACAGGAACAGGTAAAAAACCAAAAGGTTCAGACAGGAGGCTTTATACGGATGAGAATCCTAGAGATACTGTTAAAATTAAGTTTGCGACTCCTACTGACGCTCGTAAGACTGTTGCAAAAGTTAAAAAGATATCTAAACCGTTTGCAAGGAAAATACAAATTTTAACTGTTGGAGAACAACGTGCTAAAGTTATGGGTAAAACAGAAGTTGCTTCAATATTTAAAAAAGGAAAGGAAACAATAAGAAATGCGAAACGCAATAATACAAGCACTTGAAGATAGGTATAACGCACAAATTTCTGAAGCAGATGCAACTATAAAAATTTATTTAGAAAATAGTGTTGGTATTGGAGAACACCCACAACACATAGATGAAATAGATAAATTAGTCGATAAAATTGCACAAGCAGAAGAAAAATTAAAAATATTAAAGGAGTTTAAATTATGATGGACCCGTTAGTAGTTGTAGCTAAAATACAAAAAATGATGAGAGATAACTTACAAAGAGTTGGAGACGCTATGATTAGTGGTGGTGTTGACAACATGGAAAAATATCAGTATATGTTAGGACAAGCAAGAACATATCAATATCTATTACAGGAAATCTCTAACCTGCTAGAAGAAAAGGAGCAAAAAAATGAGCGAAAAAATGTCGTCGACATCAAAGGAAGTACCAAAGATTAAACTTGGTCTTCAAGAAAAATATAAAAAAGAAAAAAAGGCAGAACCAGAACCTTTAAATCCAGAAAATATTAAAAAACAAAAAGAACAGCTGCCCGACCCTAGTGGCTGGCGACTTTTGGTTTTACCCTTTACACCAAAAGAAAAAACTAAAGGTGGAATAATTATTGCACAAGAATCATTAGAAAAATTACGTATTGCCACAAACTGTGGTTACGTTTTAAAAGTAGGACCTTTAGCATATTATGATAAGGAAAAATTTCCAACAGGTGCTTGGTGCAAAAAAGGTGATTGGGTAATATTTGCAAGATATGCTGGATCACGATTACCAATTGAAGGCGGTGAAGTCCGTCTTTTAAACGACGACGAAGTTTTAGGAACTATAGGTGATCCTGAAGCTGTGTTGCATAATATATAACATAGAAGGAGATAACTATGCCAGACGTAGAAGAAAATAAGCAAGATCTAGTCGACATTGATACATCAGGTCCTGATGTTGATGTCCAGTTAGAAGAACCTAAAGAAGAAAAAGTAGAAGTTGAAGAAACTAAAGTTGAAGAAGTAAAAGAAGAACCAAAGGTAGAGGAAAAAGTAGAAGAGAAAGTAGAAGAAGAAAAAGTAGAAGCAAGTGACAAGAAACAAGAAACTAAAAAAGAAGAAGAGTTAGAACAGTATGGTGAAGGTGTTAAAAAAAGAATAGCTAAGTTAACTAAAAAATGGCGTGAAGCAGAAAGACAAAGAGAAGCTGCTTTAGAATTTGCAAGAGGAGGTCAAACTGAACTAGATAAATTAAAAGAAAAACTAGCGAAGTTAGAACCAGGTTATGTAAATGCTATGGAAGGTAAATTAAAAACTGGACTTGAAGCAGCTAAAGCACAACTTTTAAGAGCAAGAGAAGCTGGAGATATCAACGCAGAAGTTGAAGCACAAAAAGAAATTGCTAGAATTGGTATTGAAGAGTCTAAAGTTAGCACCTTAAAAAGTAGATACCAACAACAATCAAAAGAAACTGTTGCACCAAAAACATTGGATGAGGCTATTAAAAATCCTCCAGCTGACCCAAAAGCAGAAGAGTGGGCAGAAAAAAATCCATGGTTTGGAACAGATAGTGCAATGACATATACTGCTTTTGATTTACATGATAAACTTACTAAAGAAGAAGGGTTTGATCCTAAAACTGATGAGTATTACGCTGAAGTTGATAGAAGGATGAGGCTTGACTTTCCACATAAGTTTGATAAGACTGAAACAAAGGAAACGACTAAACCTACTCAAACTGTAGCGTCAGCTACGCGGAGTGTAAAACCAAGTCGCAACACAGTGAGACTCACTTCATCTCAAGTAGCAATTGCTAAAAAATTAGGAGTGCCACTAGAAGAATATGCGAAACAATTAAAAATCACGAAGGAGGCATAAGCATATGAATACAGATAAAATAAAAACTTCCCGTGCGAGTCAAACAAGAGCTAAGACAGTTAAAAAAACCGTTTGGACTCCACCGTCATCTTTAGATGCACCCCCTGCACCAGATGGGTACCATCACAGATGGATAAGAGCCGAGACTATGGGTTTTGATGATACAAAAAACATGTCAGGTAAATTAAGATCAGGATACGAATTAGTAAGAGCTGATGAATATCCAGAAACTGATTATCCAACTATTAACGATGGAAAATACAAGGGCGTGATCGGAGTTGGTGGCCTATTGCTGGCTAGGATATCGATAGAGTTAGTTAAATCGCGTGAGGAATATTTTAATAAACTCACAAAAGCAAAAGACGAAGCGATTGATAATGATCTCTTGAAGGAACAGCACCCAGGTATGCCTATCGATATTGATAGACAGACTCGTGTAACCTTCGGTGGTACAAAAAAAGACTAATAATTTTTTAGTAATTTTTGCCAACGAATAAATTAAACCGTTTACCTTTGGTAAACAAATGGAGATAATAATATGGCAAACCAAGACGCAGCTTTCGGATTAAAACCCCTAGGCAAAATTGGTCAATCAGCTGATAACAACGCCGCTACTGAATACGAAGTAGCAGCATGTGCTTCTGCATTTGCTCAAAACGATATGATGAAGGCTCTAGCAGCTGGAACAGTCGGAATTGCAGCGAATACAGACAACGGAGTTCTTTTGGGCTCTATGCAAGGTGTTTTTTTCACTGACGCGACTACAAGTAAACCGACTTTTGCTAATCACTTAGTAGCTTCAAACGCAGCTACTGACATTAAAGCATTTGTCACTGACGATCCTTTTCAAGTTTATGAAATACAATCGGCAGCAACTGGCGCAACTCAACAATTAGATGTTTTTACAAACGCTGATTTAACTGTTGCAGCAGGTGTTACACCGAATTTTGTTTCTAAAACTGAATTAACGGATACACAAGCAACAACAACAGCCAACATGCGAATCATTGGAGTTTCTGATGACCCTGACAATAGCGATTTAACATCTGCTAACTGTAACTTTAAGGTAATCATTAATGAACACTTCTATATGACCGCTACTGGCGTATAATAGCAGAATAGGAGATTAAATTATGGCTATATCAAGAGGACAACTAGTTAAAGAACTAGAGCCAGGTTTGAATGCACTATTCGGCTTGGAATATAACAACTATGCTAATGAGCATGCGGAAATTTTCGATACAGAAAATAGTGACAGAGCTTTCGAAGAGGAAGTAATGTTATCTGGTTTCGCAAATGCACCAATTAAAGCTGAAGGAACTTCAGTTACATTTGATAATGCACAAGAAACTTTCACAGCTCGTTACACACATGAAACACTTGCTTTGGCATTTGCTATCACAGAAGAAGCTATCGAAGATAACCTCTACGATAGATTAGCTTCTAGATACACAAAAGCTTTAGCAAGATCTATGGCTAACACTAAACAAGTGAAAGCTGCTAATGTGTTAAACAACGCTTTTGGAACTGCAAACGGTGGAGATGGAAAAGCACTATGTGCTGACGATCACCCAATCGTAGCAGGAACAGACAGAAATGAGTTATCAACTGCGGCTGACCTTAACGAAACATCATTGGAGCAATCTTTAATAGATATCGCTGCAACGACTGACGAAAGAGGTCTTAAAATTGCATCTCAAGGTGTAAAATTAATTGTACCTTCAGCTTTGCAATTTACAGCTGAGAGATTAATGAAATCTGCTGGAAGAGTTGGAACAGCTGATAATGATATCAATGCTGTTGTATCTAAAGGAATGATTCCACAAGGATATGTGGTTAATCACTACTTAACTGATACAGATGCGTTCTTTATCAAAACAGACGTGCCTAACGGTCTAAAACACTTTGTTAGAGCACCGATGAAAACAGCTATGGAAGGTGACTTCACAACTGGAAACGTAAGATACAAAGCTAGAGAGAGATATTCTTTTGGATTCTCTGACTGGAGAGGTATTTTCGGATCACCAGGAGCATAATCATAACATTTTTGTGGCGGGACATAGTCTCGCCACAATTGATTTTTAGAAAGGATTAATCATGAAAAAACTCTTAATAAACATTTGGGCTTATAATTACCACGCTAAATTTAAAATATTAGCTGAAGATAATCCTAAATCAGTTGAACAATCTATCCTTGACAAGATTGGAGAAAAGAGTATAACATGGGAATATCTCGGAAATAATTACTCAGACGAGATGAATCGAATAACTTTTGAGGAGGTTATTAATGATACAAGACCTATACAAACAAAAAAGGTCCTTGGAGTTGAAGTGGGAACAAGAGCATATTAACAATGGTAGATATACTCTTGATATGGTCAGAATTGATGACAAAATTAAAAAAGTCATTACTGACATTAAGCTGGAAGAAGCAGCTCTTGCTCACAGGCAAAACACTATTGAGGATGCCGCTCCGCAAGTTTCTGTAGCTACTTAATAAAAAGCTACATCGTTGGAAAATTCACTCCACATTACAGGCTCTCTTGCACTCTATTAAAAACTATTGTACAAATATCACACTATACAAAAATAAAATAAATTAAATGTAGACGTGTATAGTCGACATTCCCTAGGGACTACATTTAAAATATCTAGGAGGATATTAACATGGCAAATACAACTTTTTCAGGTCCAATAAGATCTGAAAGCACAGTAAAAACTATCAGTAAAAATGCTACAACAGGAGCAATTACTGAAATTATAACTATGGGTGGTGCACCTGTAGCATTAGGAGATGAAAACAAAACTCTTGACGCTGCAACACACAGTGGAAGAGCACTTGCTGTTCCTGCAATAGGAGGTAATAGAACTATTACTTTACCTTCTCCAGTTGCTGGACAAACCTATAAGTTTTTCTACGCAGGCGCTGCAGAAGAAACAGAAAATCTAATTATTATAACACCAGGAAATAGTAATTTTTTCTTAGGTGGTATCGTACACTTAGATTCTAACGCAGATAACGTATCAGTCTATTCTGATGGAAACTCTAACTCAAAGTTGACTCTTACAGACAGTGGTTTGTTTGAAATAAACATTGTGGCTAAAGATAGCACTAACTATTATATTTGGGGTTATGCAGAAGGTGCTGACGTACCTGCATTCGCAGATCAATAACAATAATTAATGTGAGGGCTTCGGCCCTCACAGTTTCTTAATTAAGGAGGGAAACATGGCAGACACAGTAACAGGACCAACTATCTTACAACAAAACGATAAGAGAGTTGTTATTAAAATAGTAAACCAATCAGATGGATCAGGTGGAACTACAGTTTTTGGAGATGTTTCAGCACTAGATGCTAGAGCAGATGGAACTGCAGTAGCTCACTTAGGACTACTTAGAGTTTGGTACTCTTGTCAAGGTGGTGATGGAGGAGACTCTTTCGCTAGATTAGATGAAGAAGACTCTGATGGAGATATTCCTATCATTGGATTAACTGGTGCAGGATACTGGGACTTTAGAGAATTTGGTGGAATACCAGCAGATAAATCAAGCAATAGTAATCAGAGTGATGTAAATTTTGTAGTGCCTGGTGCCGCAGATGATGGTAACATGTACACGGTTATAGCAGAGTTTCAAAAAATTTATTAGGGGTAACGGATGGCCAATACAACTTCCGGCACAGTTACTTTCGACAAAACTTTTGCAGTTGATGATTTAATTGCAGAGGCATATGAGCGAATTGGTTCACAAGTAACTTCTGGATATCAATTAAAAACAGCAAGACGTTCTTTAAACATAATGTTTCAAGAATGGGGTAATAGAGGTTTACACTATTGGGAAATAGCTGAAACTAATATTGATTTAATTGAAGGTCAAACTGAATATACTTTTTATAGAGAAAGTGGAGATGGAACAAGTTCTAGCACAAATGCAACATCTAATGTTTATGGTGTAGCAGATATTTTAGAAGCAACTTTAAGAACTAGTAGAACTTCAACTTCACAAGCTGACCAAGCATTAACAAAAATAGATAGATCTACATATTCTGCATTATCTAATAAATTATCTAAAGGTACACCTTCACAGTATTTTGTACAAAGATTTATTGATAAGACTACTTTAACAGTTTATCCAACAGCAGATTCATCTAATGCGTCTAAAGATTTACATTTTTATTATGTAAAGAGAATACAAGATGCAGACTCAACTTATACTGATGCAACAGATGTACCATTTAGATTTGTACCTTGTATGGTATCAGGGCTTGCATTTTATTTAGCACAAAAATTTGCACCCGATAGAATACAAGCTATGAAACTTTATTATGAAGATGAATTAGCAAGAGCATTATCAGAAGACGGTTCTTCTACTAGTGTACACATAACCCCTAAAACTTATTACCCAGGAACATAATGGCAAGAGGAAAATATTCAAAAGCAATATCAGACAGATCAGGAATGGAATTTCCATATAATGAAATGGTTAAAGAATGGAATGGTTCTTTTGTACATCGTTCAGAATTTGAAAGAAAACATCCACAATTAGAATTAAGAACAAGAGGTGGAGACGCAGAAGGTTTATTAGATGCTAGACCTGATAGAACTGAAAATGAAGTTATAGCAATATTAGGACCAAATCCTTTTGAAACTATTGCAGCTTCATCAGGAATTATAAACGTATCAGAACCAGGACATGGTAGATCAACAGGAGATACTGTAAGATTTAGAGGTGCACCTTCGACTTCTGCATCATTTAATACACCACAAAGTTTTGATGGTGTAACTGGCACTAACGTTGCAAAAGCTGCTGGCTACTCGATTACAGTTGGCAAACGAGATTCAAGTGGAAACATAACACAAACAGACAACTTCTATCACTTTACTGTAGACACAAACACTGCTACAAGTGGAGGAGTATCAGGAGGAGGCAATAGTTGTTCGGCTGGTCCAGCAACATTGACAGCATAATATGGCAGGACTAAGTGCATCAGGATTAAAAACACAAATAAGAAGTTACACAGAAGTAAGCTCTACAGTGCTATCTGATAGTGTTTTAGAAAACATTATTTTAAATGCACAATACAGAATTTTTAGAGATGTACCCATAGATGCAGATAGAAAAACATCTACAGGTAATTTTACATCTGGAACTGGCACTGTAACTGTCCCAGCAGGAGCTGTGTTTGTTAGAGCAGTACAAGTTTATACTGCAACTGGATCTACTTATACTGGTGCTAATACATATTTAGAAAAAAGAGATTTAACATTTTTAGAAGAATATATTTCAGCAACTACATCTACTGGAACACCAAAATACTATGCAATGCTAGATACAGGAGCAACTGGAGAAAGTTCATCAAACTCTGGGTCTATAATTGTATCACCAACACCAAGCGCAACATTTGCTTACAAAATTCATTACAATGCAGCTCCTGGATTATTAGAAAATGATGACACTAATTATATTAGTATGAATTTTCCAAATGGTCTGTTATATTGTTGCTTAGCAGAAACTTATGGTTTCTTAAAAGGCCCAGCTGATATGCTGCAATTATACGAACAAAAATATTCACAAGAAGTACAAAAATTTGGAGGAGAACAAATAGGTAGAAGACGAAGAGATGATTACACAGACGGAACAGTAAGAATCCCAGTGCCTTCTCAAACACCTTAAGGATTAAATTATGGCATCAACATTTTCAGATCTCGGTATAGAACTAATGGCAACTGGCGAAAATGCCGGTACATGGGGAACAAAAACTAATACTAACTTACAAATCGTAGAGAAAGCAATTGCTGGTTATGTAGAACAAGCAGTAACTAGTGGTGGAACAACAGCGCTAAGTATTACAGATGGTGACACAACAGAATCAACATCAGTTGCTCGTCACGCAGTTATAAAATTAACAGGTACAATAACAGGTAATTCTATTGTAACTGTACCAGATTCAATTGAAAAAGTTTATATTGTAACTAACGGTACATCAGGTGCTTACACTGTTCAATTTAAAACAGCATCAGGAACAGGTATTACTTTTGGTGTATCAGAAAAAACTACAAGATTAGTTTATTCAGATGGAACAAATCTTGTTGATGCAGGATTTGGCGGCGCATCTGATATGGAAGGAAGAGAGTTAGTTTTAGATGCTGATGGTGATACAACCATTACAGCAGATACAGATGATCAAATAGATATTAAGATTGCTGGTGCAGATGATTTTCAATTTACGGCAAATACTTTTACAGCGCAGTCAGGTAGTAGTATTGTTGTACCAGAGAGTGGACTTACTTTTGGAAGCACAGCAATTACTTCAACAGCAGCAGAACTTAATTTATTAGACGGAGTTTCTGGATTAGTACAATCAGATTTTACAAAATTAGCAGCTGTTGATTCAACTGCAGCAGAATTAAATATAGTAGATGGTGGAACATCAGCTACATCAACAACAGTAGCTGACGCAGATAGAGTTGTATTAAACGACAACGGCACAATGGTACAAGTTGCAGTTACAGATTTAGCTGCATACTTTGATGATGAAATTACAGCAATGCCTAATCTTACATCTGTTGGAACACTTACAACTTTAACAGTTGATAATATAATTATTAATGGAACTAATATAGGTCATACGTCTGATGCAGATGCTTTGGCTATTGATTCAAGTGGTAATGTAACAGCTTCACAAAATTTAACTGTAACTGGAGATCTTACAGTATCTGGTGATGATATTACTATGGGTACAAATACTGCAGGTAATTTATTAATTGCAGATGGTACAAACTTTAATTCAATAGCGGTAGGTTCGTTATCAGAAATATCTACAGTTGCTAATGATGATGTGTTTTTAGCAGTCGATACTTCAGGTGGTGGTCTTAAAAAAATTGCAAGATCAGCTGTTGTATCTGGACTTGCCTCATCTGCAGCAATATCAAATGTTGTAGAAGATACAACACCACAATTAGGTGGTGATTTAGATACTAACTCTGCAAACATTTTAATTGATGATGCACACTTTATTGCAGATGAAAATGGTAATGAACAAATTATATTTCAAACTACAAGTTCAGCAGTTAATCAGTTTGATGTAACAAATGCTGCAACAGGTAATCCGCCATCGATAAAAGCTACTGGTGGTGATTCTAATATTGATTTTAATATAAGTGCAAAAGGCACAGGACATGTGACTGTTTTAGGTAATTCTAATTCAGGTGCAATACAATTTAATTGTGAAAATAATTCACACGGCCAAATATTAAAAGCACAACCCCACTCAGCAGGTGTAACAAATGAAATGTTATTACCAGATGGATCTAGTTCAACGTTAGTATCTCTTGTTGCAACACAAACATTAACAAATAAAACATTAACTACTCCTACAATCGCTGAAATAGATTCAGGATCTACAATTACACTTGATGCAACAACAGATATAGTTCTTGATGCAGATGGTGGTGATGTTTTTTTTAAAGATGATGGAACAACAATTGCTACATTAACAAATTCATCTAGTGATTTTGTAATTACAACTGGTGTTCAAGATAAAGATTTTATTATAAAAGGTGATGATGGCGGTTCTGCAATTACAGCTTTGACTATAGATATGTCAGCTGCAGGAGCTGCTACATTTAACGATAAAATAGTTGCAACTGAATTAGATATATCTGGAAATGTAGATATTGATGGGACATTAGAAACTGATGCATTATCAATAGCAAGCACAACAATAAGTTCAACAGCAGCAGAAATAAATTTAATTGATGGTGGTGCTACAATAGGAACTACAGCGGTAGCAGATGGAGATGGTATTCTTCATAACGATGGTGGCACGATGCGTGTTACTAGTGCCGCAACATTTAAAACATATTTTACGAGTGGTGTATCTTCAGCAGCAGATGATTTAACAGCTGGTGATGCAGCAGTTAATTTAACAACTACATCTGGTAATATTACAATTGATGCACAAGATGGTGATACTGATATTATATTTAAAGGCACAGACAGTAGCTCAGACATAACCGCATTAACATTAGACATGTCAGATGCAGGTACAGCTGTATTTAATCATGATATTAAAATAGCAGATGACGGACAAATAGGTTCTGCTTCAGTTGCAGATGCTATGATAATTTCTTCTGCTGGTATTGTAACTTTTAAAGATGATATTTTAATTAAAGATGGTGGAACAATTGGTGCTGCTTCAGATGCAGATTCTATAACTATTGCATCAAATGGTGTAGTAACATTTTCACAAGCACCTGTATTTCCTGATGGAAGTATTGCAGTTGTAGATTTAGATATAGATGGAGCAACAGATATTGGTGCAGACATTGTAGACGCAGATTTATTTATCGTAGATGATGGAGCAGGTGGAACTAATAGAAAAGTTGCAGCTTCTAGAATTAAAACATATATTGGTGGTGGAACACAATGGCAAGCAGTTAAAACATCAAATTTTACAGCTTCAGCTGGTCAAGGTGTATTTTGTAATACAACAAGTGCAGCGTTTACTTTAACATTACCTGCTTCACCTTCAATTGGTGATGAGGTTTCATTTGTAGATTACGCAGGAACATTTGATACTAACAATTTAACAATTGGTAGAAACAGTTCTAAAATACACGGAGCAGAAGAAGACTTAACTGTATCCGTAGAAAGAGCAGCAAACACTTTAGTATTTACAGACTCTACTCAAGGTTGGTTGCTGAAGAGTAAATAATGGCTGAATATAAAGATATACACGGCACGACTGTCCGTAACAGCGATGGAGTTTTAACTAGTGCAAAAACTGGTGAACTTTTTTATGATAGTACAAATCGTAATTTTTCTTATAGATTTCCAAATGTAACCACAGCAGGTGCTTGGAGGACTGGTGGTAATTTAAATCAAGCTAGAACTAATCTATCTGGTGCAGGAATTCAAAATGCCGCTTTAGGTTTTGGAGGACAAGTTTCATCAACACTTTATGGAAACACAGAACAGTATAATGGTGGTAGTTGGACTGAAGTATCAGATTTAAATACTGCTAGATATGCTTTAGGAGGAAATGGTACATATACATCAGCTCTAGGGTATGGTGGAACACCACCTACTACAGGAAAAACAGAATCATGGGATGGATCAAGTTGGACAGAAGTATCAGATTTAAATACTTCCAGATCTTATTTAGGAGGAGCTGGTGCAAGTAATACATCTGCTTTAGCAATTGGCGGTGGTGGTCCTAACGCACAAGCAGAAACATGGAATGGATCATCATGGACTGAAGTTGGAGATTTAAATACGGGAAGAGGTGAAGTTGGAACAGCTGGAACAATAACAGCAGCTTTAGCATTTGGTAGTTATCCAGCAGCAGGTACAACAGAATCTTGGAATGGCAGTGCGTGGACAGAAGTAGCAGATTTAAATACAGGTAGAGGTAATCTAAAAGGAGCAGGAACAAATACTGCAGGATTAGCTTTTGGTGGTTATGATGGAAGTAATAGAGTAGGGAATACAGAAGTATGGAATGGAACATCTTGGAGTGAAGACGGAGATTTATCAACGGCTAGAAATGGTTTAGGTGGTGATGGTGCAACAAATGCAGCTGCCTTAGCTTTTGGTGGAGAAGCACCTCCTCACACAACTTCAACAGAAGAATTTACAGGTCAAGGTGCAGACGTTGGAGCTTGGACTACAGAAAATAGTATGAATACTGCAAGAGCAAATGCAGCTGGTGGAGGAACTTATCTATCAGCTATAGTTTTTGGTGGTTATGGAAGTGATCCTAGTGACCCTAGTGTAGATGATGCAGAAACTGAATCTTGGGATGGTACTAGCTGGACAGAGGTAGGAGATTTAAATACTGCTCGAAAACAGTTATCAGGTTGTGCTTCATCAAACACAAATGCTTTAGCTTTTGGTGGAGAAGCACCTCCGAACACAGCAATAACAGAATCTTGGAATGGAAGTAGTTGGACTGAAGTTGGAGATTTAAATACAGCAAGATCAGATCAAGGTGGATGTGGAACTAACACAGCAGCTTTATCTGTATCTGGAATGGCACCACCTGCTACCGCTGTAGTAGAATCATGGAATGGATCATCATGGACTGAAGTTGGAGATGTAAATAGTGCAAGATATGGAGGATTTGCAGCTGGTATTTCTACAGCAGCTATATTTTGGGCTGGTGCTAATCCTAGAGTGGCTTTAACAGAAAGTTGGAATGGATCTGCTTGGACAGAAGTAAATGATTTAAATCAAAGTAAAATGTCTACGGGTGGTGCAGGGACTCAATCAGCCGCTTTGGCTTTTGGTGGAAAAGCACCTATAACAGCAAATACTGAAGACTGGAATGGTGCAAGTTGGTCAGAGGTTGCTAATTTAAATACTGCAAGAGATAGTCTTTGGGGTGCAGGAACTTCAACTAATGCTTTAGCTTTTGCAGGAAATGCTCCTCCATTTACAGGAGCAACAGAAGAATGGAGTGGAAGTTCAGTCACAACTAAGGTATTAACAGATTAAGGAGGAAAAACTATGGCAAAAACATATCAATACTGCGTAGCAGAAAACTGGGGCAAAGGATTTATCGAGTTTGATGAATCTCATAGAATAACTTTCGCAAGTTTTCCTGGTAATGTTTGGCAAGTACCAGCATATAATAAACATGCAAATCTTTGGATTGCTAAAGTAGCTGGAACAGTTAAAACATTATCTGAAGCTCAGACTATTGTAACTGCAGAAGTTAAAAAAGGTCAAGATGCTTGGGATGCAGATAATGTTGATGGCGAATCGGCTGATGAAAAAATTGAAAGATTAGGTGCAAAGCCAGCTGACATAACATTAGTGGAGTAAAATTAAATGTCTGATTATAAAACCATACATGGTGTTAAGGTAAAATCTTACACTACTGATCCCGATCCTATTATTGAGGGACAGGTATGGTATGACAAAACTAATAAAGTATTACAGTTTGAAATACCAAATATAACTTCTGCTGGTGCATGGAGAAGTGCCGCTGATTTAAATACTGCTAGAGGAGATGGAGGTGGAGCAGGAGTAAGTTCTGACGCTGCTTTAGCTTTTGGTGGAGAAATAGCACCTCCAACTGCAATAACAGAATCTTATAATGGAGTAACTTGGACTGAAGTTGGTGATATGAACACAGCCCGATATGAAAATGCAGGAGTTGGAACTTATACAGCTGCATTAACATATGGTGGAAATCCTGGAACTCTTACTGAAAATGAATTATGGAATGGCTCTGCTTGGACTGAAGTTGGAGATTTAAATTCAGGAAGAGGTATTTCTGGTAATGCTGGAACATCTACATCTGCACTAGGTTATGGAGGACGTTTAGGAACAACAAACCAAGCTACTAATGAATCTTGGAATGGTTCTTCTTGGACTGAAGTTGGAGATTTAAACACAGCTAGAGCTAGAGTTGGAGGAGCAGGTTCAAGTAACACAAACGCCATAGGATGTGGTGGAGCTCTTTATCCTGGTAGAACAGCTGTTACAGAAACTTGGAATGGAACATCTTGGACTGAGGTATCTGATTTAAATGCAGCAAGATCACAGCAAGGAATGGCAGGACCAAGTAATACATCTGCGTTAGCTTTTGGTGGAACTGCTGATCCACCTAATTATGCAAATACAGAATTGTGGAATGGCACATCATGGACAGAAACAACAGATTTAAATATTTCAAAAGAAAGAATGCACAGTAATGGAACTGTATCTTCTGCTATGGGTGCTGGAGGTTTTCCGCCACCGCCTTCTGGTCCAACTGCTTCTTCACAAGAATGGGCAGGTGCAGGTGCAGCGGTTCTTGCATGGGCTACAAGTGGTAATTTAAATACTGCTAGAACACTTGCTGGAGGAGCTGGAACTCAAACTGCTGGAATAGCTTTTGGTGGAACTAAACATCCAGATACTGCGAGTGCTGAAACAGAATTATATAATGGTGCAACTTGGACTGAAGTTGCAGATTTAAATACAGCAAGAGGAGAATTAAAAGGAGCAGGATCAGGAACTTCAACAGCAACTTTAGCTTTTGGAGGTGTAGGAGAATCAGCTGCAAACGAATCATGGAATGGAAGTTCTTGGACTGAAGTTGGAGATTTAAATACAGCTAGAAGAAAATTTGGTGGGGATGGAGTTCAAACATCATCTATAATCGCTGGAGGTCATGATGGTACAACAACTAGTACAAGTATTGCTGAGTCATGGAATGGTTCAGCATGGACTGAAGTAGGAGATTTAAATACAGCAAGAATTGCTAATGTAAGTGCAGGAGTATCTAATACTGCATCTATAACTTTTGGAGGATACAATGCTCCCGCTGATGCAAACCAAGCAACAACAGAATCATGGAATGGATCATCATGGACTGAAGTAAGTGATTTAAATAGTGCAAGAGAAAATTTAGGAAGTGTTGGAACTGTAGCTGGTGCTTTAGCTTTTGCTGGAAGCCGAGGTCCTGCTGGACCAACTGGTTTTACAGAGGATTGGAATGGAGCTAGTTGGTCAGAGATAGCAGATTTAAATACAGCACATTCAAATGCAAATCAAGGATCAGGAACTAGTTCATTAGCATTAGCATTTGGTGGTCAAACACCTGCCTCTCCAGGAATTTTAGCTACAACAGAAGAATTAAGTCAAGGTAAAACAGTTAAAACAGTAGACACAGATTAATATGGCAAATTATAAAGACATACACGGAATTAATATTGAGACGGTATCATCTAATCCTGATAACCCAGCTAACGGACAAGTTTGGTATAACTCTACAGATCAAAAATTAAGAGCTAATGCACAAACAACGGTAGGTGCTTGGGCTAGTGGTGGTAATATGAATACAGCTAGAAGTCTTTTAATGGGTTCAGGTATAGATACATCATCTTTAGCGTACGGAGGTTTTACTTCTCCTCCTGCCACACAGAGAGCAGAAACAGAATCTTACAATGGTACTAGTTGGACTGAAGTTGCAGATTTAAATACAGCAAGAAATAATGGTGGATCAGCAGGTTCTAGTAATACAAACGCATTACTCGTTGGAGGAGCCCCATCAGCAGTAACAGAACAATGGGATGGATCTAGTTGGACTGAAATTGCAGATTTAAATTCACCTAGACTTGCACTGGGTGCAGGAGGAACTTCAACAGCTGCTTTAGCTTTTGGTGGTTATGATACAGCGGTAAGAGCTTACACTGAGTCATGGGATGGTTCTAGTTGGACAGAAGTAGGAGATTTAAATACAGCTAGAATAAGTGGAGCAAGTTCAGGAATTTATACATCGGCACTATTTACAGGCGGTACTCTTGATCCACCTGTTTTAGCAAATTGTGAAAGTTGGAATGGAACTAGTTGGACTGAGGTAGGTGATTTAAATACTGCAAGAGAACAGTTTAGAGGTGCAGGAGCTAATAATACTTTAGCTGTAGTTTTTGGTGGTAATCCAGGCAGTGTAGACGAAACAGAAACTTGGAATGGTTCTTCTTGGACTGAAACAACAGATTTATCTACAGGTCGATCTAATTTAGCAGGATCAGGAACAGGGTCATCAGCTTTAGCTTTTGGTGGTCAAAGTAATCCGTCTACAAGATTAACTTCAACTGAAAATTTTACAGCGGCAGGTGCTGATAGTACAAGAGAATTCGATTTATCTTAACACTTGTAATAAATTTTATATAGTATATATTCTAGTTAACTAATGGAGAAAGACATGAAAAAAGACGTTAAAGATATTATACAAAAAGAAGAAATATATTTAAATAATTTATTAACACAAGAAGATCTATCATCATTTAAAGGTATGGTTGATGAACTTAGAGATACTTGGACCAAGAAACAAATGTTTCGAACAGAAACAGAAGCAAGATTTTCTGTATTACAAGACAATCGTTACCCTACAAAAGCTGCAAAGTATTGGCAGTGTGTTAGAGAACAATCATCATACTTAGATAATCTAATGGCTTTATCTTTTGATTACAGAAGAAACGAAGCAAAAATTAAATGGTTAGAAGATAAAACTATTAATGAAGAAAATGAATATAAACAAACAAAATATCAAATAGATTTAGATGAATGTAGATTTGCAAAAGCTTCTATGGAAAAAGTTGCAAAACACAGAATGAGAGAAATTAAAATGTGGTCTAAATTAAAAAAAGAATTTAACGATGGATCATTTAATGACAAAGATGTTAACCAACATCAATTAGAATCATATGGATTACAATATCATGAAAAAGCAAAAAGTTTAAATGCAAATTCTAGTGAAGCTGAGATATTTAATGTAATGGGTCAATTAAATTCATTACAAAGAATTAAAAAATCTGGTGAATTAGAAAGTAGTTATACAGAGACAGAAAAACTTACTCAACATGGAAAACCTAAAGTTTGATTTTGTATTTTTAGGTCAGTCTATTTTAAAATATCAAGTTCCTCTTGATATTTTTACAGCTCTAAATCAAATCTACGAACAAAACTATAATAGCCTTGCACCTGCAAATGGACAGTTAGTAGGTAAAATAAAAAGTGAACATTCATTATTTTACCAAGGAGCTGATCAAACAAAAATAAAAAACCACAATTTATTACCACAAAATGTTACAGATTATTTTATGACTATATTTAAACACTATTTAGCATTTAACAAAATTAGAGAATATGATACTCATTTAAATTCTATATGGGTTAATGAGATGAAACAACATGAATATAACCCAGCGCATATACATAGAGGTATGTTGTTTACTGGACTATCTAGTGTTATGATTTTAAAACTACCTTCTACATTTGGTGAAGAATACTCTGCAGAACAAGTGCAACAGAATGGTAGACTTCAAATACTTGGTGCAGCTAATGGTCAGTTTGCAAAAATAGATTATCAACCACCAATGAATCTTAGAGATTTTTATGTGTTTCCATATGATATGAGGCATTGCGTATATCCTTTTAATGGAACTAATGAGACCAGACGAACACTTGCTGCAAATTGTGATGTACAGTTTGATCCAATAAAAAATAGAGGAGCTATATGATAACAGAACCACGTTGGAAATCTTATATTGTTGAAACAACAAGACCTATTTTTACACCTAAACAATGTCAAATGATTATTAATGCAGGAAGAAATGAACCTAGAAATGATGCAGAGGTCGGAAATAACAAAGGAATCAAAGGTGGAGTATTAGATACTAAAACTAGAACTTCACATATTAGTTGGATACCATTTAAAAAAATGCTTGAGATGTATAAAGATATAGAAAAAGTTATGAAGATTACAAATGGTAATCATTTTGGTTTTGATGGAATGTGTATAAATGAACAAGCACAATATACAGAATATCCTGAAGGAGGATTTTATGACTGGCATGTAGACAACGATGTTAATTTTGTACATGAACCACCTGTGCGAAAAATATCTATGACTTGTTTACTTTCTCCTGAATCAGAGTTTGAAGGTGGAGATTTAGAATTAATGACTGAAGGTAAAGTTGCAAAGATTAAACAAGGTCATGCTGTATTTTTTGCATCGTTTATAAGACACAGAGTAAAACCGGTAATACGTGGTAATAGAAAATCTTTAGTTATGTGGTTTGGAGGTACACCTTTTAAATAATGTTTAGAGAATTACATTTTCCAACACCTATCTATATTGCAGATATAAAACACCCAACCCTTAATCAAGAGTTAGAGCAAGATATTGTAGCTTGGTCTAAACAAGATAAAGGTATAACAAGAACTAATGTACAAGGTTGGCACTCAACAACTAATATGCATGAATTACCTCAATTTAAAAAATTAGTTGATATGTTATACGCGTGTCAAAAAACAATATACGAACAAGAATATTATGAAAGCGAACCATTTTTGGGTAATATGTGGGCAAATATTAATCCACCAGGCGGAATGAATAGAGCACACCAACATCCTAATTCATTATGGTCTGGTGTTTATTATATTAAAGCACCTAAAAACTCAGGATATTTAAAAATAGATGATCCAAGATCACCTGCTGCAATGATTAGACCTAAACAAAAAGAAGGAAAAAAACCACCAAGACTTTATAGAGAAACACACTATGAACCGATTACCGGAAGATGTATTATGTTTCCATCTTGGTTAATGCACTGCGTTGATCCTAATCAATCTAATGATATAAGAATATCAGTATCATTTAATTTTTTACAGAAAGGTATGTTTGTATGACATTTAATATTAAAAAATATCAAGTAATAAAAAATGTTGTACCATACGAGTTAGCTAATTTTATATACAATTATTTTATGCTTAAACGTGATGCAGTAAAATGGATGTATCAAAATAATATTATATTTGAAAATGGTTTGTTTGGCACATGGTCAGATTCACAAGTACCAAATACATATTCGCATTATGCAGATCATGTAATGGAAACTTTGATGATGAAGGTACTACCAATCATGCAACAGGAAACAGGATTACAATTATTACCAACTTACTCTTATGCAAGAATATATAAAAAAGGTGATATATTAATAAGACATAAAGATAGACCTAGTTGTGAAATATCAACAACTATTCATTTAGGTGGTGACAAGTGGCCTATATTTATTGATGGCACAGGTCAAAATAATGTTATTGATGAACGTAAAAATATAATAAAACCAGGAGCACCTGCAGGCACAGAAGTCTTACTTGATGTAGGAGATATGTTAGTATATAGTGGTTGCGAATTAGAACATTGGAGAGAACCTCTAGAAGGTAATACTTGCGCTCAAGTATTTCTTCATTATAACCATGTAAATGGTCCTTTTGCTGAAAAAAATAGGTTTGACAAAAGGCCGATGTTAGGTATTCCACCATTAAGGAATATGTAATACAATGAGGTTATATGTTACAAAAAGTAAAATTTGCACCAGGATTCAATAAACAAGTTACTTCAACAGGTGGTGAAAGCCAATGGGTTAATGGTGACAATGTTCGTTTTAGATATGGTAGTCCTGAAAAAATAGGTGGTTGGGCACAACTAGGTTCTGTTGAAATGACAGGACGTAACACTGCTATTCATCATTTTGTAAATACATCAGGTATCAAGTATGCAGCTCTTGGAACTAGTAGTATTTTATACGCGTATTCTGGAGGTATCTTTTATGACATACATCCAATTAAATCTACGACAACTTTAACAAGTGCTTTTACTACAACTAATGGATCAGCAACAGTAACAGTAACTTTCGCTTCAGCACACAACATGAACAAAGGTGATATTATATTATGTGATAATTTTTCATCTATAACAAATTCTAATTTTGGATCTGGAGATTTTGATGATGTTAAATTTATGGTAGCATCAATACCAACGGATACTACTATAACTATAACTATGTCATCTAACGAATCAGGATCTGGTGCAAGTACATCTGGTGGTATAAGAGTTAAACATTATTACCCAGTTGGACCAGCAGTTGAAACTGCAACAACAGGTTGGGGACTTGGATCTTGGGGCGGTCAAGCACAAGGACAATTTACTTCAACACTTTCATCATCAATAAATGCTAGTGTAACATCATTAACAATGGCTAGTTCAACATCATTTGCATCATCAGGAACAGTACAAATAGGAACAGAATTAATTACTTACACTGGTAATAGTGGTGGAACATTATCAGGATTAACAAGAGGTGCAAATGGCACAACAGCTGCAACACATTCATCAGGTGCAACTGTAACCGATGCATCAAATTATTTTTCATGGAATGCTGCAGCATCAGGAGATATTGTAACAGCTCCTGGATTATGGTCACTAGATAATTTTGGTAATAAACTTATTGCAACAATTAATGGTGGTGAAAGTTTTGAATGGGATTCAAATCCAACAGGTGCAAACAATACTAGAGCAACTATAATTTCGGGTGCACCAACAGCATCTGCATTTAGTTTAGTATCTACACCAGATAGACACTTAATATTTTTTGGAACAGAAACAACTATTGGTACGTCATCTACACAAGATCCTATGTTTATAAGATTTTCATCTCAAGAAAATATTAATACTTATGCACCTAGTGCAACTAACACTGCAGGTACACAAAGACTTGCAGATGGTTCTAAAATTGTAGGGGCTATTAGAGGTAGAGATGCAATTTATATTTGGACTGATACTGCATTATTTATTATGCGTTTTGTTGGTCCACCATTTACTTTTTCATTCCAACAGGTTGGTACAAACTGTGGATTAATAGGACAGAACGCAGCCGTTGAGGTTGATGGTACTGCATACTGGATGTCAGAAAATGGTTTTTTTAGATACACTGGTAAACTAGAATCATTACCATGTTTAGTTGAGGATCATGTTTACGATGATATTAATACAATTCCAAAACAACATATTAATGCAGGTCTTAATAATTTGTTTGGTGAGGTTATGTGGTTCTATCCTAACTCAGGTTCTAGTACAGTTAATAGAATGGTGTGTTATAATTATCTAGACTCAAGTCCCGAGCGACCGGTATGGACTGTTGGTACATTAGCAAGAAGCGCGTGGCAAGACTCTGCTGTATTTGGTAAACCTCATGCAACAGAATATGATACAAGTTCTAATGGTACATCTGGTTCATCAACATTTGTTCAAGGTAATGTTGATGGAGTTAGTTATTACTATGAACATGAAACAGGATTAGATCAAATAAGAGAAGGTGCAACTACATCAATTACTGCATCAATTGAATCTGGAGACTTTGATATTGGTCAACAAGGATTAGCTGGTGACGGTGAATTTATGATGAAAATAAGAAGAGTGATACCAGACTTTTTAGCACAAACAGGAGATGCAAGAATAACATTAAATTTAAGAGACTTTCCAAACGATACTTCAGCTAGTTCAACACTTGGTCCATTTACCGTAACGAGTGGCACACAAAAAATAGACACACGTGCTAGAGCTAGATCAATATCATTAAAAATTGATAATACTAGTACAAGTCAATTTTGGAAATTAGGTACATTTAGAATTGACTATCAACCAGATGGAAGAAGATAATGGCAAGAATAGTACAAGCACTAACACAACCTAATAAAGATTATGATCAACAAATACAACAATCGTTTGTTAGAGATGTAGATAGTATTGTGCAAAAATTAAATACTACTTATCAACAAGATTTAAAAGACGAAGCAGAAGTGGAGGCTTTTTTCTTTGGCTAATTCATTTGTAAATAAAAAAGTAGATTTAACTACAACAAGTGTTACAACACTATATACAGTGCCAGATGCAACAACTGCTATTATAAAATCTATATTAGTATCAGAAGACTCTGGAAATGCAGATACTATAACAGTAACTATTACAGACACTAGCGATAACGTATTTAGTTTATTTAAAACAAAGTCTATATCTGCTAATGGCACAACAGAATTATTATCAGCTCCCTTAGTATTACAACAAAACGAGATACTAAAAGTGACTGCAGCAACCGCTAATAGACTACATGTAGTTCTCTCGGCTCTACAATCTAAGCCAAGAGAGGTTATAACATAGTCTTGATTTAGTTGTAAAAAACAAGTATTAATATAAATTCAGGTAAAATCCCTGCTATAAACTAACGGAAAAAATTTATGATCTCAAGAGCGCATATGCGTAGACAACTACGTGCTAAAGGTGGAATAACAGATGTTGTTCAAAGAACAAACTATTTGTTTGGTGGTATTAAAGATAGAATTAGAAAACTAATTCCTAATGAGATTGCAAATGTTGCAGTTAAAGCTGCACCATTCGTTGCACCTTTTAATCCAGCCGCTGGTGCTTTGATGAGAGGTATAGGTAGGTTTGATCAAAGAGGTAGTATTAGTGATGCACTAAAACAAGGTGCTGCTACTTTTGGTTTTGGTGCAGGTGCAAGAAAATTAGGTGGAGCTAAAGATGTGTTTGGTGGCGGACTAAGAGATTTTTCTTCTCCATTAAGTGAAGAGAGAACAAAAGCAATAGGAAGTTTATTTGAAAAACAAAAAGTAGATCCTTCTAAAACAAAAAAAGATACATCAGGTATTTTACCAAAAAAAATTGTAGAGGCAACTACAGGTAAAATTCCAGGAGTAAAAGCATTACCTAAAATTGTACAAGAACAATTATTAGCAGGTGGTATCACAGCAGGAGCTTCAGTATTAGCTAGTTATTTTCAAGGAGAGTTTAGAGAACAAGAACCTGGTGAAACTATAGAAGATTATCTAGCTGCAAGAAAAGTAGCAGTGGGAAAACAAATGAGAACTTATATGGATAGTTATTTTAAATTTGATCCAGAATATTCTGCATTAGATGATGCTGGTAAAAATGCATTTGTTGCAAGATACAATGTTAGAGATGGTGGTATGCCAACAGGTATCATGAGATCAAATAAAGCAGGAGTCATAGAACGAGACTATAGAGATAAAGGTGGCTTTGTACCAGTAGGTATCAAAGAAAAAGCAGATGACGTACCAGCTATGTTATCTAAAAACGAGTTTGTAATGACGGCTAACGCTGTTCGAGGAGCGGGCAACGGGAGCATTGAAAAAGGAGCACAAAGGATGTATGATACAATGAAAAAATTAGAGAAAAGAGTAGTGTAATGGAAGATTTTACAAAACCATCAGCGGATGAGGCAGTAACTCAACAAATGACAGATGAAAAATTAAGAGCAGCTAAAAATGCTAGAACAATGGCAGCCATAGAATTAGCAAAAAAAGTAGGTATAGGAAATGCTATAAAAATCGTAGACAGTGGTGATTTTAATTTTACGACTGGTAAATATGAAGGAGACGATGAGGAAATATTACGTTTACTAAATATGAAAGCAGCTGGTGGCCGTATAGGTTATCAAACAGGCGGTATAACAGAAACAAGAACATTACCACCAGAATACGTAGAAGCATTAGGTAAAACATACGCAGCAGATCTTACAAGACAAGCTGGTATACCTAGTATTACTACAGCAACAACTCAACAACCAGGTGAAACTGCAGAACAGTTTGCACTAAGACAAGCACAAGCACAACAATTTGGTATTACAAAAGCAGGTATGGCTGAACTTGCACCAACAGTTGCACCTGAATCACAATTACAAATTGATGCTAGAACACAAGCAGTAGACCCAACAACAGGTCTTGGTGCTTATCAACCTTTTCTAACAGAAGCACAAACAGCTGCAACAGGAGCAACTGCATTAACAGGCCCTATGACAACTGCTCAAACAACAGCTTACATGTCGCCATACCAACAACAAGTTATAGATGCAACATTAACAGAGTTTGATAGACAAGCTCAGATAAGACAAAACCAACAAGCAGCAGCAACACTTGGTATACCAGGTGCATTTGGTGGTGGTCGTGAAGGTGTACAAAGAGCAGAGTTTGATGCAGCAAGTGACAGGAATCGAGCGGCTATACAATCTAATTTATTACAACAAGGTTTCCAACAAGCACAAGCTGCAAGACAACAAGATTTTGCTAATCAATTAGGTTTATCTAATTTACAATCGGGACTAGGGGCGAGAGCTCAAGACTTTGCAAGAGCACAGATATCTGGTCTTGGTACATTAGGTGCTCAACAACAAGCTCAAGCACAAGCAGTCCGTGATGCGCAAAGACAAGCAGCACAAATGGCAGTTGATGATCCAAGAAGAAGATTATCAATGTTAGGTCAAGGTGTAGCTGGTCTGTCGGGTCTAGGAAGTGTACAAATATCTCCAGCTGAAGTTACACCACAAGCTAGTCCATTAACAACAGCTTTAGGTTTAGGTTTAGCAGGTGCTGATATCTATGGAAGGATATTTAAGTAATGTCTAGAATATTAAAACGACCTATGTTTCGAAGAGGTGGTAAAGTTAATGAAGGTATTATGTCTGGAATAGTTGATAGAACTAAACACGCAGAAAATCCTTTTCCAGGAAGTAATATTGATAGAGAAGCTTTAATAGGTAATAGAGAACTTTTAGAAAGTATATTAGAACAATCAACACCTAAAACAAGATTACCTATTGGTGAGTTTGGTTTAAATCTAGCATCGGGTATGTCACTTACAGATGCACTAAGAGATCCTTATAAAAGATTTACAAGAGCCGATGATGCAAGAGAAGCAGCTATTAAAGGTGGAGCAGCTAAATTAGCTATTGGTCAAGCTTTAAAACCAGGTACAGGAAAATTTGTAACTTTACCTCCTGAAATTGCTAAAGCAAGATTTAAAGGAGCTTATAGTCCAAATACAATTTATCAAGTAAATACTGTTACGGGTGAAGTAAAAACAGATACTGTTGGTCCTAAAGAAGTAATAAGAGATGCTGGAGATCCTTATGGGAAAAGATTAGATGAAAAAGCCGCTGATTCAGACGTAAAAGCAATTGAAGATGCAGAAAAAAATTATTTTCAAGCTAATAAATTAGATCAAACAATCGGTGTTTTAAGCACGTTAGCTCAGACATCTGACAAAGAATTACAAACTGGAACTTTAGGTCCACTTAAATTAAGTGCAACTAAATTATTAGCGGATCTTGGTGTTGATGTAAATTTTCAAAATGTTCCATTAGCAGAATTATTAAATGCAGTTGGTGGTAAAGTTGCTATAGATGCATTACAAGGTTTTAAAGGCGCAATATCTAATAAAGAATTAGATTTTGTAGTAGGTATAAATCCTGGATTAGCAACTTCTAAAGAAGGTATTAAATTACAATTAGAACTTTTATCAAGAGCAAATAATATTAGTAAAAAATATTATACAGACGTTGTAGCTCCTTTTGTTGATAAAAATAAAGGTTTAAGAGGAACGTTAAATGGTAAAAGTTTTAAACAATTGCAAACAGAATTTTATGAAAAAAATCCATATTTAACTCCTGAAATAGAAAATAAAATAGCTGCAGCTCAAAATAGAGTTGATCCAGAATATTCAAAAAATATTGTTATAAAAGATGGTGTTAGGTATCTTATTATTCCTAGCACAAATGAAGTTTTAATGTTACCAAATGTTGGAGATTAATAATGACAACAATAACAGATCCAAAATTAAAACAAGAAATTTTAGATTTATTTAACGAACAGAGTACAACAAAAACACCAAGTATATTTGATTCTGAAAAAGTAATAGATCCTAATTTAAAAGCAGAACTTTTAGCAATTCAAAAAGATCAAAGTGAAAAAAGTTTTTTAGAAGGTGTAGGTGAATCAGTAACAGATTTTTTTTCAGGTACTAAAAGAACTGAGTTTGCAGAATTACCAGAAATAGGTGAGTACAAAGGAAAAGGAGCATTTAAAATAGCTGCTGGTTTAAGTCTTACTCCCAATCAAAAATCACAGTTAGATATAATTTTAAATCAAGTGCCTGGTAGTAATGCTATGGAAGATAAATTTGGTAATTTAATTATTGTGATGCCTGATGGAAAATCTTTTTATTTAAATAAACCAGGAGCATCTTTTCAAGACTTTGCACAAACAACTGCACAAGTTTTACAATACATACCAGGATATTCAACCATAGCTAAAAAATACGCTGGTAATTTATTTAAAAGAGCCGCAGCACAAACTGGTCAAGCAGGTGTTGTAACTGCTGCACAAGAAGCAGGAGCAGTTGCTTTAGGTGGTAATTTTGACGAAGGAAGAGTAGGAATAACTGGAGGTATTACTTTAGCATTTGAAGGAGTTGTAGGACCTGTAGGTAAAGCTGTTTTAAAATTATTTAGAGGTAATCCAAATTATTATAAATTAATTACTGAAACAAAACCTGATGGTAAAAAAGTTAAAAGAATAGAAATAACTAAAGATGGTTATAAAGCTTTAGATGCTGCAGGAATTGATACTAATAAAATGTCACCAGATTTTGCAGAAAAATATTTTAACAATATAGTTAAAGGTGTAGATGATGAAGTTACAGCGGTTTCTACAACAGCAAATGAGTTTGGTATTGAGTTATCTAAATCACAAGCAGTAAGAAATGACGAAGGTATTGCTGCTTTATATGCTGCAGCTAAAGGAGATTATGGAGTAGAAGCACAAAAAAAAGCTAAAGCATTTTTTGATAAACAAGAAATAGACATTGGAGTTGGTTTAAAAACTTTAATTAATAAATTTAATAAAGGAGAAATTACAGAAGAAAGTATAGAAGATTTAGGGCAGAATCTAATTAATTCAATTGAAAGAGAAGCTAAAAATGCATCAGATAAAGTTACTTCCGCATATAATTTAATAGACAAAGATGCTGTTTTTAATGGCGAAGCATCAAATATACAAGTTCTTTTAAATTCTGTTAAAAAAACCATGAAAGATGAATCTAAACAACCTTTTCGTATATTAAGAGGAGTGGACGAAAGCACAGGTATTTTAGATAAAGACTTAACACCTGCTTCACTTAAATCTTTTAATGAAATTAAAAAGTTTGTAAATTCTTTTAAAAAGAAAAAATCATCAAAAAAAGTACCACCAAAAACTTTAAATGATTTTGAAAGTATGAGAAAAAAATTAAATAGTTATATAGGTGCAGCAAAAAATGATACTGATAGAAAAACAGCGATAGCTATAAAATCAGAATTTGATAAACTATATGATGACACTTTAGATAATTTATTGTTTGCTGGTAAAGAAGGTGATGAAGTTTTAAAACAAAATATTAAAAATGCTAGAAAAATTTTTAAAGATAAAGAAGAAACATTTGGTGTAAACGTTATAAAAAAAGGACCTGTAAAAATAAACGATCCAGCTGGTCAAGCTATACAAAAAATATTAATAGACCCCGACGTAACAGGTATGAAAGCAATTAATTATATATATGGCACTGGAACTGTTGGTCGAAATAAAACAGGAGTTCAAATAATAAAACGTTTAAAAAAAGTTTTTAATGTAGAAAATTTAAAACCAAATATTGCGGCACAAAAAAGTAAAGATTTTGCAACATTAAGATCAGGTATGATTGAAAAAATGTTTAATGATTCAATAAAAAATGGAAGATTTAATCCACCTTTGTTAGTTAAAAATTTTGATTACATATTTAATAAAAACCCTGATTTTGCAAAATCTTTATTTGGTGTAAGAGAAATAGAAACATTAAAAGAATTTGTTTTTGAAGTAAGAAAAACTTTAAAACCAAATGATTTAGCTAGTCTAACGGCTACTTCAACTGGAATAACTAGAGCAATATCAAGATTAGGAAGACAAGGTATTGGGCTTCTTTTATACAAATTAACAGGAAGTATTAATGGATTAATTCTTGGTAGAAGTGCTTACGATAACGCAAGAGATGTTTTTGAACAAAGAGCTGCTAAAAAATTAATTTCACAAGAGTTTGGTGAACCGCCTGGTTGGTTAAAAACTATGAATGAAACAACAGGAACAGGAAGAAAATTAGCTACAACTGTTGGAGTTGTAAACCAAGTTATAGGTCAAACTGTTGCACCAATGGCTGTAGATGCCCCAAGAACATCTGAAGAATTTATAGAAAATATTAAACCACCTGAAACAAATTTAGGTGGATTTAGAATACCTGGAGTTGGAACCATTGGTGATCAAAGCTCATTACTTTCAACACCAGGCATTAGCCCTGCTTTACTAGCTAGAGCATCTACACCACAACCATCTGGTATTACAGCATCTGGCTTAACACCAACAGAGTTAGGATTACTGTCACCTGAAGAACAAGCTATCAGATTAAGACAAAGAGGAATGGCGTAATGGATGAAGATCAAATCTTACAATCAATCATAGCAGACCCAGATGTAGTGGATCCCACTATTGATGTATCTCAATTAAGAAAAACTACAGAAACAAATCCAAGATTATTAGGTAATGTTTCTGGTATCGAAGGATTAAGATTTGATCCTACAAGAACAGACTACATAAAAGATTTATATTCTGTTTATAGTGGTGGATTACCAACTATAGATGTTGCACAAGATACAGCACAGATACCAGGAGCTATTGATACATTAGTAGATACAGGTGGTAGAGATGGCACGAATCAAGTAACAGGTAGCGGGGGAACAACACCAACAAATACAGGGTTTGAACAAAATTTAATTGATCAAGGTATTGGAGTTCAAGGTGCAATAGGTGATCCTGTTGTAGCACCGGGTGAGATACCAGTTACACAAGAAGAGATAGATGCATTTAATGCTCCAGCTTTATTAGATTCAACAAGCACAGCAGATGAAATTATGCAAGATTTAACTAACCAACAAGCTATGTTAAACCCTACAGGTGGTAATATCATGGATGAGGTGGCTTTAACAGATGCATCACCAGAGCAACAAAATTTAGTAAGTCAAGCATTTTCTAAAGTAGGCTCAACTGCTAGTGATATTATGAATGACTTGTCACAAATACCAGGAGCCATAGCAGACTTTGCAAATCAAACTATAGATATAGCTGGTCAAAAAATTAACGTAGGTGCAACATTATTAAAAGCTGGAATAAATAAAATAGTAGGTGGACCTATAACTTTAGTGTTTGATGCACTAGGTGCAACACAATCAGATCCAATAGACGCTGCAACAAAACAAGGTTTACAAGAACAAGGTTATCAATTTGATGACATAGGTAGACTAACTACAGGACCGATGGCAGGATATGCTGTAGAATCTGCATTCGGTGACATCGCACAAGCAACACAAGAAAGAATAGACAATATTGAAAATAGAAGTGCTCCACAAACAGAAGCTAGTATAGAAAAAGTTGGAGAGCTTTATGACTTTTTAGGTGATGTTACTCAAGTAAAAGCAGATACAGCTGCGCCGCAAGAAACAGATTTAGTAGGTGATATTTATGGAACAGGAACCAATATTGATCCTAATATAGATGTTGCAGATGGGGGAGCAGATGACCCTAGTAGAGGTAATGTATCCGCACCAAGTGGCGATGTATATGGAGGAGCAGCTTATGGATATAATGAAGCTGCTGAAAAATCAGATAATGGTGGCTCAGGCGGCGGAGGCGGAAAAATTGTCTGCACTATGATGAACGAGTCTTATGGCTTTGGATCATTTAGAAATAAAATTTGGTTAAGACACTCTAAAAATTTAGCACCTGAATATCAAAAAGGATACCATAAGATATTTTTACCACTTGTAAAATTATCTAAAAATAATAAAGTTTTAAAAATAATGTTAGAACATATAGCCGTGCATAGAACTATTGACATTCGACAAGAATCAAGAGGCAAGGTGCATTTATTAGGTAGAGTATATAGAAAAATACTAGAACCTATCTGTTACTTAGTAGGTAAATATGCCAAGTAAACAAGACGCATTACAAAGAATAGAATCACACGAAAAACTTTGCAGAATAATGCAAAAACAAACTTATGAGAGAATGAATCAACTACAAACTCAAATAACTAGAATAGAAAGAATATTACTTGTATCTATGGGTTCTGTTATGACTGGTATGGGTGGTGTTATTGTGGTGTTAATACAAAAATTATAATCTCCATACATAAGTCCTATAATTTCTTATATAAATAATGTAGCAGTGATTGATTTGCTTACGGACAAAACAAAAAACCGAACCAATCTAGGTGATAAAGGTAACCACCTGAAGCCTGCTACTACTCCAAACTTTAAATCCAATCTTTTAACTCTTCGCCCATAACCTGACTAGCTATGTTAATTTTTTTACGAAGAGCTTTTACAATTCTTTCATCAACAGTATCTTCAGCAATAATATCTACATAAGTCATAGGTTTAGTTTGGCCTATTCTATCTATCCTAGCTTCTGATTGTTGTCGTTTTTCTAGATCATAACCATTAGAGTAATATATCATTGTGCTAGCAGCTGTCAGAGTTATACCATAGCCACCTGTTTGTGGTGTACCAACTAAAAATCTAACAGGACTATCTGGATCTTGTATTTCTTTAATTGCTTTTTGTCTGTCTTCAACAGATGTATCTCCGTAATAAGTCATTACACAGTTATCCACACCTGTATTAAATTCTTTTTTAATGTGTTCTACGATTGTTTCTATGTCGTGCCTGTAATGTGCCCAAATTACCACTTTACCGTGTACTTCATGCAACAGATTTATTAATTCATCTATACGATTATTTTTTAACACTTGAGTAGTACCATCATCAGATGTAAAATGTCCGCACGTTATTTGATGTAAACGCATAAGTTGTGTCATAACTGTTGCAGTTGTAGCAGCTTTACCATTTAAAAAAGCTAAAGCTGTTTGTTTCATCTGTGAATATACTTTCTTTTGCTCATCACTTAATTGTACAATACGTTTCATAAAAGTTTTTTTAGGTAGATCTAGACAATCATCTTTTAACACACGATCAGAAAACGGTTTTAGTTTTTCTGAAAGTTCACCTAGTCTTTGGTAACCAACTACAATCTTTACATCTCTACCACCAAAATTAGCATTTCTCATTATTGCATACCTATTTTTAAAAGTATAAAAAGAAACATGGTCTAATAACCAAGGACTTAAAAAATAACATTGTGTGTATAAATCCAGTGGTGATTTAGTAACAGGAGAACCTGTAAGTATTCGTCTGTATTTAGAATGCTTTGCTAAACCTAATATATTTTTTGTACGTTTAGCACTAGGGTTTTTGATGGTAGTAGACTCATCAACTGCAATTAAAGTATTGTGGCAATTTAAAAATTTGTGTGCAAAATTAACACCTTTTTTAGTAGAAAACGCCTCTACATTCATAATTAAAATATGTAATTCTTCACTAATTTTAAACAAACTATTTAACTTTTTTTCTTGAGTTTTATTAATCATCGCTTGCCACAAGACTATTTTTTTATCAATATGATCTACAAGATGTTTAGGTATTTCTGAGTTATACCAGTTCTGATATACTCCTTTAGGAGCTATAATTAATACACCATTAATCTTACCCTTATCGTAAAGCATGGATATATTATCTATTAATACTTTAGACTTACCTGTACCCATTTCCATAAAATAGGCATATACTTCTTTTTCCCACGACTTTTCTAACGCAGATAATTGATGCGCGTATGGCTTACTTTTAAATCTATAATTCATAATTACTTCTTTCTATTTGACAAAATATCAAATATCCTTTAAAAGTCAAGCATGAAAGAAAATACACAAAATAGCCAATCAATCGTTTATCTACTACAAGAAGTACCAGGCACTAAAATAGGTCGCCCTAAATATAACATAATTGGAGCTCAAAAATATGGCACAATAAAAGTTCTTCTTAGAGAAGATACACAGATTGTTAGAAGTCCTGGACCTATAACTTATCAATTAAGAAGATTATTAAAAGATTTTTCAGATAAAGATTTTTTACTTTTATCTGGAGATCCTAAAGTTATTGGTTTAGCAATTGCTGTTGCGTGTGATATTAACAACGGAAAGTACACAACGTTAACTTGGGACAGGCAAGAAAAAATGTATTACCCAACTGAGTTTAACATACATGAAAGAGGTGAAATCGATGAGTCAAATAGACTATGAACAAGATAGAGTACAATCTGTAACACAAGCGGATGCTGCAAAGTCATTATCTGATAAGGTTATAGAACTTAAAAATTTAGAAGACGAAATAGCTAACGCAGAAAAAAGTGTTTCTAAATTAAAAGAACAAGCAAAACAATTATCGCAGTTTGAAATACCGACGATGATGGAAGAAATGCATATTACAAAATTAAAGCTGAAAGATGGTGAGTCCGTAGAAATAAAAAAAATATACGGTGCATCTATACCTCAAGAACATCAAGAGGCAGCTTTTACATGGCTTCGAGACAACGACTTAGGTGATATTATTAAAAATGATATTACCGTTACCTTTGGTCGAGGCGAAGACAACAAGGCAGCAGAATATGCTATCCTTGCACAAGGTCAGGGGTATGAACCCGTCCAGAAAATTGGCGTTCATCCTCAGACACTTAAAGCAGTAGTCAGAGAGCGTCTTGAATCTGGACGTGAGATGCCCTCTGATTTATTTAAAACTTACGCAGGTAACAGTACAAAAATAACAAGGAGATAGAAATGAGTGACGAGAAACAAATGACACTTAAAAAAGAAGCGAGCTTACCTTCAACAATTTTGTTTGAAGAGGATGCATCGTCAGGTTTTGAGAATGTAAAGACAACTAGTTTGGCTTTGCCTATCTTAAAACTTTTACAAAATGGTTCTGGAGAAGCACAAAGACGTAATCAAAATTATGTCGAGGGTGCTGAACCTGGAATGCTTTTAAATACAGTGACTAAACAACTGTATGATGGAGCAAAAGGAATTACAGTTATTCCTTGCCATTATAAACTAGAGTATCAAGAATGGGCTGACTTTGGAACAGGTTCTGGGAGACCAGAAAATATTTTTCCAGATGGCTCTGATATTTTAGCACAGACAACTCAGGACGGTGGAGGTAAAGACCGATTAGAAAACGGTAATTACATTTTAACTGTTGGTCAACACTTTGTAATAATTGTTGCGGATGGTGGAGCTGAACAAGCTCTTATATCTATGAGTTCGTCTCAAGGTAAGGTAAGCAGAAAATGGAACTCTATGATGATGTCCATTTCACTTGATGGAAAGAATGGTCCGTATACACCACCATCATTTAGCCATGCTTACAAACTAACAACTGTATTAAATTCTGGTAAAGGTAACCAATGGTATGGTTACAATATCGTTAAAGAAGGCCCTGTAAAAGATCCTTCAATGTACGAGCGTGCCAAGAAATTTTACACTAGTTTAGCTAGCAAATAGTGTGAATAGTAGGCGGTCGATGGAGACGTAGACCGCCTACGCTTACCGAGTGGAAATGATAGAATTAGATAAATTTATAAAAATATTTGAAGGCTTAACTAGTGCTTATGGCCAAACTGTCAAAACAGATCAATTTAGTGAAAAAGGTAAACATAAAACTAAATCATTTACAATATCAAATCCTGTAACAAAAAAATTATGGCGAGAACATTTAGAAGGTAAAGATCCTGCTTTAGGTATCGTACCTATTACTAAAGAAAACAAATGTAAGTGGGGGTGTATAGATATTGATACCTATCCATTTGATCACAAAAAATTTATACAAAAGTTAAAACAAAAAAATATACCTATGATTGTGTGTAGATCAAAGTCAGGTGGTGCACACGCGTTTTTATTTACCAAAGACTTTGTACCTGCAACAGTAATGCGAGTAAAATTAAAATTAATTGCATCTGCTATGGGTTTTGCTAGTGCAGAAATATTTCCTAAACAAGATTACATAAGGGTTGACAGAGGAGATACAGGTAGTTTTTTAAATTTACCTTATCATGCAAACGAAAGAACTGTTAGATATGCATACGGACTAGAAGGTAATGTTTTAAAATTAAAAGAATTTTTTGATATGCATGATAAGGTGTCATTAACTTTAGAGCAATTAAATGAATTAAAGATAGAAAGTGAAAAAGAAAAAACAGATTTATTTAAGGGTATGCCTCCTTGTTTAGTTACATTATTAAGTGATGGTGTGCCGGATGGTCAAAGAAATAACTGTATGTATAATGTAGGAGTGTATCTTAAAAAAAGATATCCCGATAAAGAGGAATGGCAAAGTTATATGTTTACATATAATAAACAATTTATGACCCCACCTTTAGATGCAACAGAAATAAATACTTTAATAGGATCAATAGATAGTAAAGACTATAATTACAAATGTAAAGACGAACCTATACATAGTTTTTGTGATGCTAAAAAATGTGCATTAAAAGAATTTGGTGTAGGAGATAATGCACCAACACCAGAAATAAGTGAGATAAGAAAATATGATTCTGATCCACCAATATACTTTGCATCAATAGATGGTGAAAGTGTTGAGGTAGATGATGCAACATTGCACGATCCAGAAAAGTTTTCATTGGCTTGTATGAATCAAATAGGTAAACCAATGATGCCTGTGCCAAAACATATGTGGCGTAGATTATTAATAAAATTATTTGCAAATTTAGAAACAATACCGGCACCTGAATCATCTAAATTAAATGTTCAATTAAAAGAAATATTAGCAGATTATATAAATAAAACTCCAGGTAAAGAATTAAAAGATATTATGCGTGGTATTTCATTTACAGATACAGATGGTTTTACATATTTTAAATTTAAAGATTTTTGGAAATTTTTATTAAAGACTAAATCTTGGGCAGAAAAAACTTATCCTAAACAAAAAACAATGCGATTATTAGAATCTTTATTTGAAGCAAAAGAAGATACCCCAAAAATAGGATCAAAAACTGTAAGGTTATTAAAAATGCCTACAATAAAATTAGAAAGACCAAACCCTAGAACAACAAAAATAGAAAAATCACCATGGCTATAGTAAAAAAAATAATGGGTCCACCAGGTACTGGTAAAACATATAGACTAGTAAATCATTATTTAAAAAAAGAATTAAGCGACTATACTACTGACCCTGAAAAAATAGTATATATAACATTTAGTAGAGCTGCAGCCGAAGAAGCATCAGAGAGAATTGCTGAGTTATTTCCTAATAGTAAATTAAAATATATATCTACTATGCATGCTATGGGTATGAGAGAGTCTAATATAGATGCTAATACACAATTACTTACTGGTAAAAAATGGAATCGTTTTAAACAAGAATATTTAGAATGGCAAAACATATCTTTTGAAACTATTGTAGATGCAGCGGGTAATCCAAGATATCAAAATACACATTTACAAATAATACAATATGCAAGATCTAAATTAATTTCTATAGAAGATGCAGCTGTTGAGTTACAGAAACATCACGATATAGATGTAGACTCTACAATACAATTACAAACAGATTTAAAATCATTTAAGGACGGAACTAATATGGTTGAGTTCTATGATATGATTAACAAGTTTGTCGAGGAAGATCGGTGTCCTCCACTCGATGCTGTCTTCCTCGATGAAGCCCAAGACCTAAGTCCTCATCAATGGAAATGTTTTGATTATATAAAATCGAAATGTAAACGAGCATATATGGCTGGTGATGATGATCAAACTATATATGGGTTTCAAGGTGCAGACCCTAATTATTTTATGAAACAAGAAGGTGAAAGAGATGACCAAGAGGTATCTCGTCGTGTACCTAAAAGCGTGCATCGAGAAGCTGTTAAAATATTAAACCAACTTACAAGTAGAATAGATAAGAAGTGGATACCAAGAGATGCAGAAGGTATAGTTTATCCTAATCATACATTAGATGAGATAGATTTTTCTAAAGGACAGTGGATGATATTGGCTAGAACTAATAAACTATTACAAAATATTTCAGAACACTTTTATTTTTTAGGAGTAAGGTTTACAGGTAAAACAAATAAATATTTACCTAACTCTATATTAGAAGCTTATCAAGTTTGGACAAGATTAAATCAAGGAGCTTTTGTTTCTCCCGAAGAAGCTGAAAGGCTTTATAATTTTTTATTAGTAAAGAAAGGACACGTTCGTAGAGGTTATTCTGATGGTAAAACTATACAACGTGAAACGACTGTTGATTTGGATAAATTAAAAAATGAACACGGCTTATTAATAGATGGCGATTGGAAACAATTACATTTTCCAGAAGATACTAAAGAATATATGCAAACACTGTTAGAAAGGGGAGACACATTAATGGAAAAATCAAAGATACAATTATTAACTTTACATGGATCAAAAGGTAAAGAATGTGAAAACGTATGTTTATTTACAGATTACGGAACAGAAGGACAGGACGAGTTTATTTATCGTAGTGCATATGAAAACCCAGATGCTGAACATAGATTATTTTATGTAGGCACGACAAGAGCGAAAGAAAATTTATATGTAATGCAACCAACATCAGATTACTATTACACAATAGGAGGACCCATAGTATGACAGACAAAGACATGTTTAAAGGAACAACATATCAATCTTTAGAACAACAAGTAGGAGGTAAACATTATAAGAATATGAAAATTCAACCTGCAGAATTTATTAATGAAAATAAACTCTTGTTCGCAGAAGGAAATGCTATAAAGTATATTTGTAGACATCAAAATAAAGGTAAAGAAAGCGATATTAAAAAGGCAATACATTATTTAGAGATGATATTAGAAAGAGACTATAGTTAATGTTTGAAGCACAAACAGAATGGGTAAGTCCAGAATCTTTTCCTGATCTTAAGGATTATAAATATATAGCAATCGATTTAGAAACAAAAGACCCTAATCTAAAATCAAGAGGGTCCGGCGCACTAATAGGTGATGGTGATATTGTAGGTATTGCTGTAGCTGTTGAAGGTTGGTCTGGATATTATTCTTTTGGTCACAAAGAAGGAAACTTTTTTGATGAAGCTGTAGTAATGCGATGGATAAAAGAAGTATGTGCATTACCAAATGTTAAATTGTTTCATAATGCAATGTATGATGTTTGTTGGCTAAAAGCATATGGTGTGCAAATAAATGGTCACATTGTTGACACAATGGTTATGGCTTCATTAGTAGATGAAAACAGATTATGGTATTCACTTAATAGTTTATCAATAGATTATCTTGGACAAGTAAAAGATGAAACAGCATTAAGAGCAGCAGCTGACAAAGCTGGTATAGATGCAAAGTCTGAAATGTGGAAACTACCTGCAATGTATGTAGGTTCTTATGCAGAAAAAGATGCAGAGCTAACATTAGCTTTATTTAAAAAACTATCTGTTGAAATTAAATCACAAGATCTTACAAAAGTATTTGACCTTGAGACACAATTGTTTCCTTGTCTTATAGATATGAAGTTTAAGGGAGTACGCGTAGACGTTGAAGCAGCTCATAAATTGAAGCAACAATTAGCATCACAAGAAGAAAGCTTACTCCTAGAAGTAAAAAAAGAAACAGGCCTAGAACCTCAAATATGGGCTGCAAGAAGTATTGCCAAAGTTTTTGATAAACTAGATTTACCTTACGCAAGAACTGCAAAATCAAAAGCACCTTCCTTTACTAAAAATTTTCTTCAAGAACATAAACATCCTGTTGTTAATAAGATAGCAAAAGCTAGAGAAATTAACAAAGCTCATACTACATTTATAGATACGATTATCAAGTACCAACATAAAGGTAGAATACATGCAGACATAAATCCTATTAGAGGTGATAGTGGAGGCACAGTGACTGGTAGATTTTCATATTCGAATCCAAACCTTCAACAAATACCAGCGAGAAACAAGCAGCTAGGACCTATGATTAGATCATTATTCATACCAGAAAATAATCATAAGTGGGGATGTTTTGATTACTCACAGCAAGAGCCAAGATTAGTTGTACATTATGCAGCTACAAAATTTAAAGGTGATGAAGAAGTTACAGAGATAGTAGAAAGATTTCAAAACAATACCGTGGATTTTCACCAAACTGTTGCGGATATGGCTAACATATCTAGAACACAAGCTAAAACAATTAACCTTGGATTGTTCTATGGTATGGGTAAAGCAAAACTACAAGCAGAGCTAGGTCTGTCTACAAAAGATGAAGCTACAAAACTATTTAACAAATATCATGATAGCGTACCATTTGTAAAAGATCTTATGGATTCAATATCAAGAGACGGATCTGCGTTTGGTTATATAAAAACATTTGGTGGTAGAAAATGTAGATTTAATAAATGGGAGATAGCAGAGTGGAACAATGGTAAATTTACTGCACCTATGAGTAAAGCAGATGCAGAAGCAGCATATTTTGAAAAATATCCTAAAGCTGAAAAAGCAAACATAAGAAGAGCGTTCACATATAAGGCATTAAATAAATTAATACAAGGATCGGCTGCAGACATGACCAAACAATCTATGTTAGATTTATATCGAGAGGGTATTGTGCCACACATACAAATACATGATGAATTAGATATTTCTGTAGAGTCAGAAGACCAAGCTAAAAAAATTATTGAGATTATGGAAAATGCTGTTAAATTAAAAATCCCTAACAAAGTTGACTATGAGTCAGGAAATAATTGGGGAGAAATAAATGGATAATTATTATGGCTTACTTAAATGCAAACATACCACCAATTTATGCACAAATAAGAAAGGAGTATTTATATGATCTCAAAAAACATCACGGAGAAGTTGAAGACTGCATTATCTTTGGTATTAGCTGTCTTACAGGTCGTGCTATTTTATGGCATGCTATTATGGAAAACGGTGCAGTCTTTTATCGTTTGCCAATTACGGCTTTTATTCAACGTGGTTTTCAACCGTCAGCTGTTCCCATTAAGAGACTTGATGAACTACAACTTTGGAATTCTTTTAGTTATTACCCTGCTGTTACTGATTATGATATTTTAAGTGGACAACACGGCAAGTACATAGGTAAAGATAAGAAATGGCATCACGGCAACTATCTCTTTACCATTGACTTTGCACATCCAGAGAGTAATATAGTAGACACGGAACATTCCGAAATACCGCATGAACATAAGTGCGCTCACATTATTGCTTTAGATGATGGCAATTTTGCAGCACAACCTAACAATAGAATTATATGGGATTTACCTTCTTTCACTGTGAAAGATAATATTCCTGATTGGAAGGTGCAAACAAACGAGTGGAACGTAGAAGATTCTGGTAAATGGGTAACAGAAGATACCGATAAATTTTTCTACAAAATAGAGGAGAAAAAAAATGATTAAAGCGTTTATAAGAAAATGGATTTTAAGACCAATTAAAAGAATTAAAGACAAATTTTTTAAATAACATGGCTAAGTGTTTTAAATGCAATCACGAATGTCATTGTGTAATAGAATTACATTCTGATGAATATGGTGTTTGCACATGTGAACATTGTGAATGTACAAGAGATGAAGATAAGACATGGGAAAATGAGGTCGAATACGACAAATGATAGAGGACAAAATGAATTATTATTTTACAGGAATATTAATTATTCTATTATGTCTTATAGCATGGATAGGTCCAGCTTATCCAGGTTCAACACAAACAAATACATCTGGTTCTAATACAGCTATTGAAGGTGGATATACATCCACCGCAACTACGACATATCAATCTGGATCAAGTTCTAATAGCACAACAAATAGCACAACAAATTCAAACATAAGATCAGCACCACCAAGTTCTAGTGCACCATCTTACAACTCTATGACACAGGATGTTTGTGCTGTAGGTGGATCATTAGGTGTGCAAACATTTGGTCTTGGTATTAGCGGTGGTAAACATTTTATAGATAAAAATTGTGAAAGATTAAAACTAGCAAGAATACTTAATGACTTTGGTATGAAAGTTGCAGCTGTTGCAATATTATGTCAAGATGAAAGGGTTTTTGAGTCTATGATTCAAGCCGGCACACCATGTCCAATAGATGGTAAGATTGGTAAAGAAGCAGAAAAACTTTGGTCTAAGTATGATAATGAAAGACCTGATTATGATATATACATAAAACGTATGAAGGCTAGAGAGAAAAAAGAAGAGAAAATAGCAAAAGACGCAGCATTAGCAGAGAAAAAAAGATTACAAGAAGAAACAAAAACTACAAAAGAATTTGATAAAGTAGATAAAGATATGAAAGAAAAAGTTATTTTACCTAAGAAAAAACCTATAGATTGGGAGTCACCTAAGTGATAGATAAATTTGCGTATAAAATTTTTTCAACGCTCGACAATATTATTGCTTGGGTAAATGGTTTGTTTGCACCACGTTGTAAATGTGGTAAGAAAAAGAAAAAAGATGCCTAGACCTGTGCGTAAATGGATAGTAAGATTAAGAATGTGGTGGGCAGATATAAGAGGACATCATGGTAAACGATGGGACTATGAACCTGGAGATTATTATATGGGTAGAAAAAAAAGAAAATGAGTAAAAAACCTTTAAACATTGGAGAAGAAGTTGCTGTGCAAATGCCGATGAAGACGGTAGCTTCATTGATAATTATCGTAGCACTCGGCACGATGGGCTATTTTCAAATTATAGAACGTCTTAATGTTGCAGACACTCGTATACAGATAATGGAAAAAGATCTGGAAGAAAATACAGAGTTTAGAATTAAATGGCCACGGGGCCAACTTGGTTCGCTTCCTGCAGATAGTGAACAATTTATGATGATAGAAGATTTATATAAAACAACAGACAAATTAAATAAGCATATAGAATCTATGGCGTTAAACAAAGTTAACATAGAATTTTTAACAAAACAAATGGATAAAGTTTTAACTGATATTGAATCATTAAAAGACAAAGCTAGAGATATGCATTACAAAAATGGTAACGGACAATGATAGGTTTATTTTTTATAGGTTCTATAGTTTCAATTATCATATTAGCTATATTAATAAATGTGAGAAAATATGATTGAAGCTGTGATAGGATTACTAATGTTTGTAAACGGAGAAATTAAAGAGGCACGTTTGCAACCTTCAATGGCAATTTGTTTACGCGGAAAACGTGAAGCAGAAAGAACTTTTTCAGAATCAGTTACTTACAAATGCTGGCGTGGCACTGCAGAATTAGAAGACAATATTGATGGTAGTAAAAGCATCAAGAAATTAATAATAGAATGAAATGGTTAATACCGTTTTTGTTTTTATTTACTGCAGCGCAAGCTGATAGTATTACAACAGGTAACTTACTTCCAAACGCAGGTGATGGTGTAGACTGGGGATCTACCTCTACAGAACAAATTAATCCAGGTAGTTCTGGCACGGTATCTAATAATACTACAATAAATGGATTTGATGTTAATTGTCCTGTATCTCAATCTAGCTGTGGTTACAAGTATAGTGTTGGTGGTGACTTTGAAGTGACCGGCACAGCAACACTTTCTGTTGATGATATACCTTTAACAAATAATAACAGAACACAAGAGATGTTAGACAATGGTATAACTTTAAATAGTTATATTGATGTTGCAAACTGTGATAATCAACCTGGTAATTGTGAAGGTAAGTCAGGAAGTGCAGACTCTCACACACTTACAATAGAATTAAAAGATTCATTAGGCACAGTCTTATCTACAACTACACAAACAAGAACAGAGATAGTAGGATTTCAAGGAAACTGTAATGGTTATCCAACATCAAGCTCTGGAGGACAAACTGCAAACTGTGGTCAATATAATGATCGATTAATTTACAACAACCACGGATCAAACAAAGTTGATTGGTCTTGGAGTGGCACAGATAACAATTCAGGTTCAGCTGTTAGAGGTGGTCCTAATTTATTAGGTGCAGCTCTTACAATGACTTATGATGATATTGTATTGGATACTGATACTTCAACAGCTTTGGGTGATGTTCAAGATACTCTGGGTGATTTACAAGAAGAGGTATTTGATGACGTACAAGAATTCTTTTTTGAAGAAGAAACATTTACATTTACAGAAGAACCACAATTTGAAATGGAGATGCCAATGGAAATGGAGATGAATACGTTTCAATTTGCAGAAGAGTTTATCCAAGAATTTTTTATGGAGATGGACCAAGAGTTTATGATGGAACCTGAAGGTATGGAACTTGAAGATGGACCAATAGTTATGTTTGCTGACGATGTTATGATGGAAGAAATGTATGAAGAGTCTAATGAGATTGTTGCAACATTTTTACCTATGATGCCAGAAGAAGATGAAGGCTTTGCACAAGAAAAACCACTTATGGTGACAGATACATTTCAAGAAGAAGAAATGATAGAGGAAGAGCCACCTATGATGGTTGAGTCTTTTCCTGAAGAAGAGATGATAGAAGAAAAACCAGCTATGATAACAGAGTCTTTTCCACAAGAAGAGATGATGGAAGAAGAAATGATAGAAGAGGATATGTTAGAAGAACCTACGGAAATGGCTGAAGAAGAGATGATAGAAGAAGAACCAACAGAGATGGCTGAAGAAGAATCTGTTGAAGAGAAACCTGCTAAAATGGTAAAACAAACAAATGAAAAAAAAGAAGTTAAAGAAAAGAAACCTACTAGCGAGACTGCTAAGAAGTCCACTGTTCAAACTAAAAAGATTACCAAACAAAAAGAAATACAACAGAAAAAAGCTCTCGTTAAAAACATTGCAAGAGTAATGGAAAAAGTTGACAAGGATATAAAAAATATATCAAAAAATCTACAAATAAAAAATATAATTAAACTACAGGCTATGACTAGTGATCAAGTATCACTCGACATGTATCAAGCAACTTCGTTTTATCAGCCAAAAGATATATATTTAGACCAATTAAATATATTTGATAATAGGATAATTTATCCAAATAAGAGTCTTGCAACGTATATTCAAAATGATAAGATGGAGATTAAAGCAAGAAAACTTCAAGAGATTAATTTAAGAAAACAACAAATCTTATTGGAGTTGGAGGTACTACAAAATGGGTAAACTAAAAGATCAACTTGCAGGTATAGCAGCATTAATTGCAGCAGTTGTTGCAATAGGTGGTGGTTTTACAAAATATGGTGAGCTTACTACTAGACTTAATGAAATAGAAGGTAGATCATCTATAGATCATTCAGCTGTTATTGCTGTATTAGAAGAAAAAGTTACAGCATTAGAAGCAGGTAACAATGGTGATGTTGATAATGCATTAAGCGCATTAGATAAAAAAAGTGCAATCAACGAAAAACAAATAGAATTATTAAAAGTACAAATAGAAGAGCTAAAAGCATCTTCTTCTAATCCACTAGCAAATTAAAAAAATTTTATGCAACTTTCAAAACACTTTAGTTTAAAAGAGATGACCAAATCAATGACTGCTCAACGTAGAGGTATTGACAATACACCAGGATCAGGCGAAATTAAAAGTCTAGGTGACTTATGTTATGAGGTGCTTGAACCTTTACGTGCGCACTTCGACAAGCCAGTTACGATTACCAGCGGCTATCGTAGTGAAGCGTTATGCGAGGCGATCGGATCGAAAAAAACCAGCCAACATGCAAAAGGCCAAGCGGCCGACCTAGAAATTTTTGGTGTGCCTAACATTAAAGTAGCTTATTGGCTACAAAACAACGTGGATTTTGATCAGCTAATTATGGAATACTATGATCCAGAAGATCCTGCAGGCGGATGGGTGCACATAAGCTATCACGAATCAGATTCAAATAGAAAACAAGTATTAACATTTGATGGAAAAAAATACACTGAAGGACTTCCAAATATGGAGTGGAAGGGCGGTAAAGTTGTCGGCTAATTTTTTTAAAAGCAAATTAAAATTTAAACCAGAAATAATAAATGGTGTTTGCCCTACATGTGATGAAGATACTTTATTAGTATCTTTAACACAAGAATACTATAGATGTATGACTTGTGGCACAGATTTAGAACAGAAAGTAAATGGTGTAATAAAATATATACCAACTATAATGATGAAGAAAGAATCAACAAAATCAGATGGCAAAGAAATCTAAGGGTTTATACGCAAAAATAGAACACGAACCAGTATTTCATAAGACAAGTATAGGTAGAAATCCTAGCAAATGCAAAATGAATAAGCACCGTCGCAGACAATTTAAAAAATATAATGGTCAAGGTCGTTGACAAATCTAATATATTATCCTATACTTTAAATGTGAAAGGAAAAATAAAATGATTGAAGATAAAATAATAAAGTTAGCAAAAATAAATGTTATTTTAGATTTACAAATATATTTGTTAAAAGAAAAAGAAAAATTAGAGAAAGAAGTAGAAGAAATAGAAAAAGATGAAAACAGTAACTATTAATGTAGAAGGTATATCACAAGGTCAGTGGTCAACTTTTTTACTAGAGTTAAACTTAATGAAGAAAGCATGGAGGCCTTATGGTGTTAATGTACAACTAAAGGCACATAGTATAAAACGTATAATACAACAAGGAACATCTAATGGAGAAACTATTAAAAAAAATAGACGAAGCAGCTAATAATTGGAATAAAACTAAAGATTCTTATTACAAAGATCTTTGGTATAAATTAATAAAGGAGTATGTAAATGGAACTAATAATTTTAAACGACGGACTGTATCAATTAATTCCTGTCACAAAGCAAATGATGGAACATATGTCTTTATTGGAACCAGTAAACTGCATAGAGATGTGCGAGATACTAAGACTAAAACTAACAGGCTACGTTGACACGTTAAACCTACACATAATGAATGATGGTAGTGGCAGCTTAATTGGTTGTATATGTCGTTAAATAGTTTTTTGTTCCATACAGGTAAACTTAATAAACATATCATATTTATTAACTTCTAAACGTCCGATCTCTACCATTTTTTCTATTGATGTATTATATCCTGTTATCATACAATCATACATATCATTATATGTTTCAGGCCATTCAAAACCATCTAAACAAGTTCCAGCTACGGTAGAACAAAGGTATAACGTTAATAATATTTTCATTGACTTATTGAGATAATATCCTATATTGTGTGTTAACTATGAAAGGTAGGATATAATATATGACAGACATAAGCAAATACAAAAATGTATCATTGTCTAAAGATACGTATACTAAGATTGATAAACTTAGACGCATCATACAACCAAATACTGTAATGAGTCGAAGTCAAACAATAAATATTTTAGTAAATGAAAAAGTACAAAAATTAAATGGAAAGGTAAAAAATGTTTAAAATAACTAGTGAACAAAGAGAACAACTTTTAAAATATTTAATGGCAAGACCGTATGCAGAAGTTGCACAAATGGTTGCTATGATAGCATCTTTAAAACCAGTTGAAGAAAAAAAAGAAGATAAAAGTAAAAACTAATGAAAGATAAAATCTGTCCACACTGTAAAGGTAATGGATTTATAAAACTTTTATTAGAAGAAGGGCGTGAGTCTATTGTAACACAATGTAATGTTTGTAATTCAGAGGGAGAGGTTTATGATAAGGAGTTTGATGAGTATTTTGATTCTTACCCTGAGCTTAAGTCATTGCTCAAGCACTGATATGTTAAACATTGGTGCTGCAATGTATGGTGGTATGGAAGAAAAACCTAATCCTATGGGTGCAATAAAACTATTAAAAAAGAAAGGTAAAGATGAATGACCGTGGCCCTAATGATTTAGAACAGACTATCGAGAAACTAGAAAAGAGGGTCGAAGAGCTAGAAAGAGATAGAGAAATATTAACAAAAGAAATAGATAGATTGTCAGAGTATGGTCAAAACTTAGAGAGGATGTTAAAGAAATGAGTAATAAAAAATTTAAAGTAGAATACCAAATGTTTAGGTGGGGGCCTTTGTTGGTTAAAACAAAGATACCAGAATCAATGAGACTTAAATTTTTAAGTGAAGCTGAAGCAAGCACAGAAAGTTTTGAACATAAGTTAGCGGGTGTTATTAATAAGGAAGTTGGTTTTAGAGATAAAACTATATTCTTACCTTTTTTTAATCAGATGTTTAATTTATATGCAGACGCACAGTTTAAATGGTCACCAGAGGTAGGCTCGACACCAGAGACTTTTAAACAGCAATACACACTAGATTCTTTATGGGCTAACTTTCAAGGCCCAGGTGATTTTAACCCACCTCATGATCATGGAGGGGCGTTGTCTTGGGTTATCTATTTAACCATGCCAGAAGCTCTAAAGAAGGAACGAGAGGCCTATAAAGGCCGTTCTGCAGGGCCTGGGGGCATAACTTGGATATATGGAGAAGGGCCAAGAACTTACATAACCCACCATTCAGCATTTCCTGAAGAGGGTGATATGTTTATATTTCCCGCAGAGTTGAAACATTGGGTGTTTCCATTTAAAAGTAACTGCACAAGAGTATCAGTATCAGGCAATGTTGCAGATTCAATTAAAATAAAAAAATTAAATGCATATGTTGAAGAACAAAATAAAAAGAAAGGAGTAAAAAATGAACAATCTAACAGCGAAAAGAGTAATAAAAAGACAGTATAATACTATTATAGACGAAGAGAAAAAAATTAAAAGAATTTTATCTATGGAAACTGATGACTCTTTACCATCTGAATTATCTGTTGGTTTATTAGTAAGAGTAGAGCAACATCTTGATACTATTATTGAAGCACAAAATAGAATTGTGTTGTTGCAACAGATAGTGAACCCAGAATAAAAATGACTTATAGGCCGTTGCCTGACGGATTATATATTGGAGCATCGAGCATCGAGGGACAGGGTTTATATACCTCATGTGCTTTGTTTAAAGGTTATCAATTAGGAGATTCACATTATCGTATTGCAGCAGATAAAAAAAATAAAACTATATTAATAAGAACACCACTAGGTGGTTTTATTAATCATAGTGACAAACCCAATTGTTCTAAATCCCAGGTAAGACTTAAACCTGGATTAGATAAATGGATTATAACTGTAATAGAAGATGTTAGTCCCGGTGATGAGTTAACTTTAAAATATACAATGTATGACCCAAAAAAATTGTAGTATTTGTAAACAAACATTACCTTTAAGTAAATTTTATTTAAGTAAGAATGGTAGTTATAATTTCTGTTGCATACCTTGTGATAAAAAACGAAAAGCTGTGTATAGGCTTGAAAACAAAGAGAAAATTGCCATTCAAGAACACAAGTATCGAAACACAGAAAGAGGCTATGTTATGGAAGTAATAAACGGCATATTCTATAGATATAAAAAGAAAGATGCAAGACTTAAATGGGTTCCTGAATGCACTAGAGAAGAAATTTACGCAGAGTTAATGTTATACATACAAGACTATGGTCGCAATTGTGAATATTGCAAAGAACCTTGGACTTATAAAAGAGTGTTGGTTAAAAAAAATAGAAAGTTTAATGAACGTGGCCCGAAGATAACAACTAATTTTTCTATTGATAGATTAGATGCAACTCAAACTTATAAATTAAATAATTTAGTTTTTTGTTGTGTTGGTTGCAATTTAAGAAAAAATCAAGTAAGGTTGTCTGATATATTTAACATCATACGAGTGTATGAAGAAAGAAAGAAAAATGACATATAAAATATTAGATCTATTTAGTGGGCTTGGTGGATTTAGTTTAGGATTAGAGCGCACTGGTCACTTTAAAACAATTGCGTTTTGTGATAATGATAAGTTCAGTAAATTAATATTAGATAAACATTGGAAAGGTGTAAAAATATATGACGACGTTAGAGAAATCAGTAAAGAAAAATTTAGAGAAGACGGCATCGAGTTCCCAGACATCATCACAGGGGGCTTCCCTTGCCAACCGTTTTCGGTCGCGGGCAAACAAAAAGGAACGAGTGACGACAGACATCTCTGGCCAGAGATGTTTCGAATCATCCAAGAGTTTACCCCGAGGTGGGTTATTGGAGAAAATGTCAAAGGCCTTACTAACATCCAAGACGGCGTGGTCTTCGAGACTGTGTGTACTGACTTGGAAGGAGAAGGTTACGAAGTCAGGACGTTCAATATTCCAGCTGCAGGCGTCGGCGCCCCGCATCGACGTGAAAGACTCTGGATTGTTGCCCACAGAAAAGAATCTATGGTCAACCCCGACGACGTTCGACTCGAACAACATAACGAAACCGAGGAAGAACCATCCTGGTGGAGGACAAGTACCACCTTTGAACCAACAAGTGATGTGGTCAACCCCAACAACGATGGATCACCTGCCACAACGCAGCGAAGAAGCGTTGAGAAGACAAGCAACGACGACCAGGAAGGGCAGAACAAGACCCGCAAATCTGAGAGAACAAGTGGACGAGAACGCAATGAGAATATGGAGGACTCCCGACGCACATTGCAATCGAGGACCGAGCTCAGAGAAAAGAATGAAGATGAAGTTGAAGAAGGGTATGCCAATCAGCATCAACGATCAGGTAGCCCATCCGAATCTAATGTGGCCAACGCCAAGGGCGAACGAACCAGGGAGAACAACGAAGGGTTACGGTCGAGGACTAGCGGAGTTAGTGGAAGGCAAGAAACAAGTGGAACCGAAGAAGATGTGGCCAACACCATCGAGAGGAATGTACAAACAAGACGTGAACGACAACGGGGAATATGCAAAGAGAATCAAGGACAAGGGACATCAGATTATGTTACCAGCAGCGGTGAAACTAAGAGAGCCGAAAAGAAACTGGCCGACAGCGAGAGATTGGAAGGACAGCGGCAAAGCAGTCGTGAACTCTCCAAGACATTCTTTGCCACAGACAGTAGCGAAGAGCAACAAAGAACAATGGATCAAGGGTGGTGGAGCGTTGAACCCAACGTGGGTCGAGTGGCTCATGGGGTATCCGGCAGGGTACACAGACTTAAAGCATTGGGAAATTCTATCGTCCCGAAAATTGCGGAAGAAATAGGTAAAGCTATAATTAAGGCTGAACATGAAATGGAATAAACTTTATAACTATCCTAAAACTATAAGATCATCTGTTGATGGAGTGCGTAAGTATTCTATAGGTCAAGAAAAATTACCTAGTGTCACGACTATATTAAAAGCTACTGAGTCTGAAGATAAAAAAGAATCTTTATCTCGTTGGAAGGATAGAGTCGGCGAAGTAGAGGCGGATAGAATTAAGAATGTAGCTGCTCTAAGAGGGACAGCAATGCATACCTATTTAGAGCATTATGTTAAGGGGGGTAACGTTCTGGACTTGACTGACTTGGGTCGAGAGGCGAGTGGCATGGGTCAAATGATTATTGATAAAGGCTTTCCGGACTTAGAGGAAGTATGGGGGGTCGAGTGTACTTTGCATTATCCAGGTTTGTATGCCGGTCAGACTGACATGTGTGGAATTTATCAAGGGCGTGAAAGTATAATAGACTTCAAGCAATCGAACAAGCCTAAACGTGCTGAATGGATAGATGACTATAAGTTACAACTTGTTGCATACGCTATGGCTCATGACCAAGTTTATGGAACGAGGATCGAGCAAGGGGTAATTTTGATGTGTACCCCTGATAATTTCTTTCAGAGGTTTCTAGTAAATGGCAGCGAGTTTCGAGAGTGGAAATGGGAGTGGTTGAGACGTATTGACACATATTATGGCAACAATGTGGCTAAATCATAAAATAGCCACACTTTTTGCAAACCAAAAGTGTGGAAAAATTTTTAAAAAACCGCATAAAATGACATTTACAAAAAGTTTTTTTGTCGATTTTACGAAATTTAGGGGCGAAAGTGTGGAAACTAGGGTCAAAAACCCCCATAAAATGAATTTTTTTTTCAAAAGTGTGGAAAACGTGGAAAACCAAATTGATTATAAGTGTTGGTATATAAGGAAAGTAGACGATTTCCACATTTACACACTTTTCAAAATGTTTTTGGTCGTGTAAGTGTTGAAAAGTATTTTAGGTCTTTATTTGTGGAAAAAGGTCAAAAATCGATTATTAACGTTGATATACAACAAAAGTATCTTCCACACTTTTAAAATCAAAAATGTGTAAAATGTGGAAAGTGGCTTATACCAACGCTTTTTCGCATTTAAAAATGTGGAAGAAATGTGTAATAAGTCTAATGACAGAAAAAGATTTTTGGGATAAATTCAATTCAAAGCACAATCCAGGATATCACTATGCCAAAAAGAAGACAGAAAAGAAAATCAAAAAGAAGGGTAAAGAACAAAAAAATTATACCTCTCAATTTAAAATCTTTAGGAAACAAGATTGAAGCCTACCCATTTGTGGAAATCGAGTGGTGTGATATCGAGGGAAATGCGGGTTGGAGTGATACGAAAGAATTAAATAAAGAAGAGTTACCAACATGTGTATCTAAAGGTTATCTTGTTAGTCAAAAAAATGGTGTCACAAGAATATTTACAGATTATATAAAAACAAAAGACAAACCAACTTTTGATAGCATTGGCAATACAACTATTATTCCAACGGCAGTAATACAATCGATTAAAAAAATTAGTTAAGTTTTTTTAGTTTTGGTAATCTTGATTGTGCAACATCTTTCTTAATTTTTTTTGTTATATCTTTCACTTCAACACTTTCAAGAATAGGCGAGTATTGATCTATAATATCTTTCATCCTCGTCTCTAGTTCCTCCGCACTTAAGTCATCGATCTTGCCGGTTCTAATTATTTTCTGTTCGACATATAATCCGGCAGCTTTACCCCTTGCAACTTCTGCGTTAGTGGCAGCAGAGAAGGCTCCTTTTTTTAATGCGTTCTCTCTAATCTTTGCAAGTTCTGTAATATGTCTTTCAAATGTGACTGCATATTTTTTTTGATTTTCTTCTCGAAGCTCACCAATATATTTAACTACAAGAGGATACTTTTTTGGATTTTGTAATTCGTAAGCTCTTATTCTTGCAGCCTCACCATAACCAGCCTCTTTTGCGCATTCTGTACCATTCATTCTACCTTCATTAGCCACAACTAATTGAGCAAACTTAATTTGTTTTTCTGTTAATCTTTTAGGAACTCCCATGTATTGACGTATAGAGTAATTTAAGGTACAAGTCAACTTTATGATCGATGCAAAATTAATACGTCAAGTATTAGATAAATTTTTGAAAGCAGAGACAGTTAAACACGCTAGAATGCAAGTGCAAACTTCTGATGGTGTATTTCATGACATTAAATCTATAAAATTAATGGAAAATAGAATTATAGGCCATAGAGAAACACACAGAATAGTAATAGAAGTTATACCTGAAAAAGCACCTATGGGTAAAGTTGTTAAAGATCATGGTGGTATTGTTCTTTAATGAGTGGTTTGAAAACAACATCTTTATTTGACACGTTAATTTATCAAGCAGAAGCACCAAAGTATTTAGCTGACAAAGATTTTATGGCAGTTTGTGATGAACATACTGATAAAGCTATTGCAGATGCAAAACAAAGTATTGATGAAAGACATAAAAAATTTAATGCTCACATAAAAGATCATGGTTTATCTTATCACTCTGGGCCAAAGTTATATGAAGATGATAGGTTTCATGAGTTTGAATTATTAATTAGAAATACAGCTCGTAATATTTTAATTGATCAAGGTTTTGATTTGTCTAATTATACACTAGACTATACTGAAATGTGGATACAAAAGTTTGCTTTTGAAGGTGGTGGTCATCAAGATACTCATGTTCATTGGGATAATCATATTTCTGGTTTTTATTTTGTAGAGTGTTCTGAAAGAACATCTAAACCAATCTTTCATGATCCTCGTCAAGGTCGCATGATGCTTAATCTTCCAATCAAAGACCATAGTAAACTTTGTCCCGCTATGGAAAGACAGATTGTTAATGTAAAACCTGGAACTTTGTTATTGTTTAATTCGTGGTTACCTCATCAATTTAGTGTTGATCATGGTATCGACCCATTTAGATTTATACATTTTAATTTACAAGCAAAAGCCAATAGTGAAAGACGAAAGTAAATTTTGGCAATATGTCAAAAAGAATACACCTAATATTAAATGGACTCGAATTGAAAATTCTGCTGCACTCGGTACACCTGACCTTTTAGGTTATTTAAATAATAATTTTTTTACCATAGAGCTTAAAGTTGTAAAATCTGGTTATAAGATACGTTTGTCCCCTCATCAAATATCTTTTCACATAAGACACCCTATAAATACTTTTATATTGGTCAAAGACGTTAAGAAAAAAAGATTGTGTATGTATTTAGGTAGTCAAATATATGACCTTGTTGAAAATGGTTTAAAGACAGAACCTATAACTGAAGATTTTAAGACTTATTTGGAGAAGTTATTTTAGCCAAAATCTCATGTATTCTTTCAATTGATCTTTGTAATTGCTTAACCTTATCTTCAAGATTATGTATTTTTTGTCTTTGATAGTTTTCGTGTTTGTTTTTATCTATTACTTCAAAATGTTCTTCGTTTTGTTGTGCCATTAGCAATCCAAACAATAATTTTCAAATTGGGTATAATCTGGTTTTAATGGTGTTAAACAATCAAAACAACAACCTTTCATATTTCTATATTTACCATTAATCTTATGGGTAATACCTAAATGTTCTCTTAAATCATTTACTTTCCATTTCTTAAACTCGTTGAGATGGTGTGGCTCTACCATCTTCAACAAGTCTTCTTTCTCTAGTAGTCTAGCTTTCATTTTATTTGCCATCTTTTGCCTCCAAATTATAAAATCTTAAAGCCATATCATACTCGTGATCAAAATTAATTTTTTCATCATCAGGTTTAAAATATTTATTATAATTACAATAATGCATTAAATCACAAATAACATCAGCTACTCGATAATATTCGTCATCATTATCACTACCCCTTAAACCTAATATTTTTTTAATTCTATTAGACCTATCTTTGTTGTTTCTTATCTTCATCTTTCTTCCTTTCTATGTTATCTCTACCCCAAGTTTCTTTTCGATACCTTTGAGAGTTTTACCTATCTCGGTTTCTCCTTGAAGCTCTTTGTATCTTTCTATTTCCTGTTCTAGATACTTTTTTATTATTATTTTTGAAGCAATCGCAATATTGTTATTATGATTAACAAAATTTAAAGCACTTCTTAAGGCATATACCGACCCACTCCAAGTTGAGTTAAGTTGCATATCTTGTGTTTGTCTTATCATTTTTTCGTAGTCTATCATATTTGTTCCTTTCTGTTTGCATATATTAATTGATTAGTTATTTTTGGGTCATAGATATATAAATCATCTTCTTGATTGTTATATCTAATTACAAATCTATAAGTTTGACCACTCTTATCTGTAATATTTATATCTTTTAAAAATTTTTTAATATTATTTAGTTTATATGTTTCACAATAAATCGTTATTACTTTTTCAATTTTAGATAATTCATTGTCTATTGTAGCAAAAAAACCTACTTTGTTTGGTTTTAATTTCTTTGGAAAAATACCTACTTTCCATAAACAATAAAAATCTTTACATTTTTTCGGTCTTTTGTTGTATATTTTACAACCAATCCCAATATCGCAATTACTACACCATTCATAATCTTTTTTAATATTAGGTATAGAGGGCAATTTACAACACATATTACAATCTTCACAATTTCTAAAATTCATTATTTAAAGTTCCTTTTTCATTTGTAAAATTAACTTCTATTCTAGTATCATCTTGTTTGTGGCTAATTTTAGAATGATAGAAATTATTTTTAAATTGATCGTAAAAATGTCCTTTCATAAGCAAACTATTTATAAATAATAATAGTTCATTTGCTCGATCAGTAGCTTTTATTGAGTAAGTGTCTTTTTTCTTCATTGGAACAAACTTAACTACTTCATATTCTTTTAATTTGTAAAGCTCTATTCTAACTTTTAAATCTAATTCTTTTTCGTTGGTGTTCCAACCTTTAATGTTTATTAAGTTTTTAAATAAATCATTAACTTTATCTGCAATATCTCTATGAGTAAAATTAGTATAACAATTATATTTAGAATAATTTTTAGTAAGAATTCCTAACAAAACAAATGTTAATGGATAGTTTAGGTCTTCTTTTGTTTTACGACCAATAAAATTATTTACTTCGCTTTTGTCTTTCATATTTTTCTAATTTGGTAATCCTTCTGTTACTGAAGCCATACCACCAAAAACCATTAATAAACCTAGTATATCGTGTTGTGTATGAATTGCAAGTATTACTCCAAGCATTGCAGCTATAAAGCCTAATAATACCATTAATAATCTTAACATCATATTATCCTTTTTGCTTTATGTTTTCATATTTAGGTTTATAAAAATCCACTATCGATTGTCCAATATGCAATTCCAATGCCATATTCTCATCATCAACCGCATTAAAACTGTCGTGAGCTTCTATATCTTCCTTAAACTCTAAATATTCAGCTTTGTTAGTTATTGTCGGCATTTCATAACTTGTTATGTTTGTTTTTGTCATTGTGTTTCCTTTCAGTAAATCTCATTCATATTTTTAATTAATTTATCTTCTAAATTTTGCTGTTGTTTTTTAGTTTTATTTTTTTCGTTTTTTGCTTCATAGTCAAAAATATCATAATCAAATAAATCTACTTTAATATTAGGATTATTTGAATGGATTGATTGCACTACTCCACCTACAACAGTAACCACTATTCTATCTTTATTTTTTATCATTTTTTCTCCTTTTTCCCCATTTCTTTTCCATCTTCTAATATTTGTTCAAACATACTTTTAAGACCACTTTTTTTCATAGATGCTTCTTGATCTATCCAACATCTCCAAGTTTCTTCAACATAAGCATCTATTCTATCTTTAACTTCTTTTTCTTTCGTCATTTTTTCTCCTTTTTGTTTTTTCTATCATTTATAGTCCTATAAATTATATTATCAAGCATTATTTTTCAACACTACCAGGAGTTGTGTCCAAGAACTTGGACACAACATCTTGTGTTTTTTCAATCAATGTTGCACTTCTTGGCATATATAATAATTATTATCTACACGAAGATTATTAATATTTGCATCTTGATATTCTTGACAATAATCATTCCAAAAATATATTTTTTTATCGTCAATTTTATGTATTCTGCATTCTTCTTGTTCAATTTGAATACCACTCCACCAACAATAAATGTAATATTTATTTTTTGCCATTTTATTTTTCCCCCTTTTCATTTTTTTCATTACTTACACTATAAACAACACTACCATTTTCAGACATTGATTTTTCAAAACAATCATCACATTGTCCAAAAGGTGCTTGTTCAACCATTTTTTTACAATCTTTACATTTTTCCATTTTTCTCCTTTTAATTATATCTGTAAACACTCATTGACTCTAATACTCCATTAATGTCGTGTTTCTGTCCTACAGAAAGATCTTTAATTTCTTTGATATCTTCATCAAAAAAACCATTATCTTCTGAAATGTCTTTTTCTGTTACGTGTTGGATTGATGGTTTTCCATCTTCATTCGACACATAACCACACCAAAAAACAAAACTATATTTTTTCATTTTTTCTCCTTTTTCATTTTTTCTAACTTTTTCAAACCTTCTTCAAATGGTTTAATAAAAGTTTTTGTTTGTTCTCCATCTTCACTATAAATGCCAAAAAGACATTTTGTTTTTTTATCTTTTGGAACATCATATTCGACATCTTCATCAAATGGATTAATTGATACTGATAATTTATTATTTAAAACATAGTCAACGTGGAAACAACCACCCCCACTATGGTTAACACATAAATTATACTTTTTAACTAATTGAGGAAATCTATTATTAAGATTTTCAATTAAACTTTTAAAGTGTTCTTCAAACGTCATTTTGTCTTTCTCCTTTATCTTCTAATTGATTTCTATAATCTAATACTATTTCTTCACCAATTATATAAACATACATATTTACAACTTTTTCAGGATCACTAAAATCAGTATTTACTTCACCAAAATTGTCATTTTCGTATTGTTTAATTGTATCTATTATATTAAATACTTGATCCCCTAACCATTTTTTTGCTTCATAAGTACCTATGATATAATAATCTGTATTAAAGCAATGATGATGTAAATCATCTATATTGTCAGTAATCCATTCTTTATTTTGTTCTTTAATCCAATCTTCAAAATGAGATTTGATTTCATCATATTTATATTGTGTCATTCTATATCCTTTCATTAAGATTAAATCTTATAATATCCTACATATAAGTCAAGCGTTATGTACTCTAAAAAATAAGGCTTTTTTAACCTATTTTATAGCTCTATTTATTCAATTAAAACGTGTGTTATCGCAGTTTGTAATAGTTCTAATCTACAAAGTTATTAAAAGTTATTATGTTGCAAAATACAACTTCTTGAAGATCGTTAAAAGTTTCTCGCTTCTCGTCTCTCGCAACTGATACGTGTATTCTGATACTGTGATATTTGGGCAACAGTGTTGCCTGGAAGACACAGTATTCGAGAGACGAGAAACTTGAGACTCATTAAAAATAAATAGTTGACTTTACTTGTGGGAGATTGTAGGATTTAAAAAAGGAGAAAACAAATGAAAGACTTAATAAACTTTTTAAAAAAATATGGCGGTTGGCAATGGTATGGCAATGACAAAGCTACTAGAAATATTGTTAATAAATTAGTTTTAAAAGGTAAATGCCAAAAGAGAGAACAAATTTTAGATAATGGTTATATCTATAGAGAAGTAAAACTAATATAAAATAATCTTTAAAACTCCCTTGACTCTCGCAACTCAAAACAAGTTGCGAGAGTTTTTTATTAGTTGCTCGTCTCTAATTTCTAAGCTCCCACTATTTAATAGAGATACTAAGGCAAGGCTAAAATACTAAAGTTACTTATTTACTAATTCTTTTTTTCTAGAAACATGTAACTAATACTAGTCATTATTGTGAGATTTAGACGGTTTATGACCTCAAATTCGTTATTGCTTTCTGGGAGAATACCGAATAAATTAATAATCGTTGGAAACATTAACCAAAAAATTTTACAAAAAATTTTTTTCAAAATGCAAATTGATTTAGATAAGATAAAAAGACTCCCACCTGACGTGAAAAAAGACTTCATGAAGATGTACCTGAAGCTCGATGAAAAGAAGAAAATAATAAAAGTTAAGGACGACTTTCTATCGTTTGCCAAACACATGTGGCCAGAGTTTATTGAAGGCAGACACCATAAGATTATAGGAGATAAGTTTAATCAGATAGCCCAAGGCAAAATTAAACGACTGATTGTTAATATGCCACCAAGACATACCAAGTCCGAGTTCGCTAGCTCCTTGCTGCCCGCTTGGATGATCGGGCGTAATCCTAAACTTAAAATTATTCAGACCACTCACACAGGGGAACTAGCAATTAGGTTTGGGCGTAAAGCTAAAACATTAATGGACAGTGAGGATTATAAAAAAATATTTGAAACAAGACTTAGAGAAGATAGTCAAGCAGCGGGTCGCTGGGAAACAGAACAAGGCGGTGAGTATTTTGCATCTGGTGTTGGTGGTGCAATAACAGGACGAGGTGCAGATCTTCTAATTATTGATGATCCACACAGTGAACAAGATGCTATGAACATGACAGCGCTAGAGCGAGCTTATGAATGGTATACATCAGGACCAAGGCAACGTCTTCAGCCTGGTGGTGCAATCGTTTGTGTCATGACAAGATGGAATACAAAAGATTTAACAGGACAATTATTAAAACATCAAAAAGAAGCAAAGTCAGATCAGTGGGAACTAATAGAGTTTCCTGCAATCATGCCATCGAATAAACCGGTGTGGCCTGAGTATTGGCAATTAAAAGAACTTGAGACTGTTAAGGCATCACTATCAATTGGTAAATGGAATGCACAATGGATGCAAAATCCAACTAGTGAGGAAGGTGCAATCATCAAAAGAGAATGGTGGAACGTTTGGGAGAAAGATGAAATGCCAGCCTTAGAACATGTTATACAATCTTACGATACAGCTTTTATGAAAAAGGAGACAGCGGACTATAGTGCAATCACGACATGGGGTATATTCAGAGATTCTGAAGATAGTCCACAACAGCTAATATTAGTTGATGCATTAAAAGGCAGATACGAGTTCCCCGAACTTCGTCGCATAGCCAAAGAACAATATGATTACTGGAAGCCAGAAACTGTGTTGATTGAGGCGAAAGCTAGTGGATTACCTCTAACCTACGAGTTGAGGAATATGGGTATACCTGTTGTAAATTTTACGCCATCAAAAGGAAATGATAAACATGCTCGTGTAAATGCTGTTGCACCTTTGTTTGAAAGTGGTATGGTATGGGCTCCTGATGAAAAATTTGCAGAAGAAGTTATTGAGGAGTGTGCAGCTTTTCCATACGGGGATCATGATGACTTGGTCGATAGTATGACACAAGCTGTGATGCGATTTAGACAGGGAGGGTTAGTACCACATCCTGAAGATTACGAAGAAGAAAAAATTATAAAAACGAAAAGGACTTATTACTAATGTCAGCGCTAACAGATAAATATTCAAAGAATTTTAGTAAAGAACGAAAACAAGAATTTCTAAAACGTGTAAAAGAAATAGGTCCTAATATGTCAGAGCTATCAGCTATTATGTTAGTTTTAGCAGAAATGAGAGAAAATAAAAAATTTGGTGGATTGATAGACAAGCCACTAGGAGCGGGTGGCAAGAAATCAGGACCACCTCCTAAAAAAGGTCCAAGCTCGAAAGGGTTGAATATTAAAGGCAATACTGTTAAGACAGTTTAATTGGAGAAATAAATGGCAACAGATAAAGCGTTACCCAATGAGGTAAGAAAAGAAATCAATATTCCTAATATTGAAGATATACAAGTAGAATTAGAAAAAGAACCAGTAGAAAAAGGCCCTGTTGAAGTTCAAGAAAACAAAGACGGCAGCGTTGATGTAAACTTTGACCCAAGACTTGGAAGCCCTGGTGAAGACACTGGACACTTTGCAAACTTAGCTGAACTGTTACCTGACGATGTATTAGATCCATTAGGAAGTAAGATGTATGAAAACTACATGGATTATAAAACTTCAAGAAAAGATTGGGAAAGAACTTACATATCTGGTTTAGAACTATTAGGTTTTAACTACGATGATAGAACAGAACCATTTAAAGGAGCAAGTGGTGCAACACACCCAGTATTAGCAGAAGCTGTAACACAGTTTCAAGCGTTAGCTTATAAAGAATTATTACCAGCAGAAGGACCGGTTAGAACTCAGATTATAGGTATGCCTACACCTGACAAAGAAGCTCAGTCACAAAGAGTAAAACAATTTATGAATTATCAAATTATGTCAGAGATGCCAGAGTATGAAGCAGAGTTTGATCAAATGTTATTTTATTTACCACTTGCAGGTTCATCTTTTAAAAAAGTTTATTACGATGAAATTATGCAAAGAGCAGTTTCAAAGTTTGTGCCAGCAGATGACATTGTTGTGCCTTATACTGCAACATCATTAGATGATTGTGAATCTATTATACACAGAGTTCGTATGTCAGAAAACGAATTACGAAAACAACAAGTAGCTGGATTTTATAGAGATATAGAAATTAATCCATCATACATGCAGGAAACATCTTCTGAAAAAGCAGAAAGAGAATTAGACGGAACATCAAAAGGACGTGACCAAAGAATGTATACACTTCTAGAATGTCATGTTGATTTAGATCTAGAGGGTTTTGAAGACGTTAGACCAGACGGTGAACCAACAGGAATAAAAATTCCATACATCGTAACTGTAGAAGAAGGCACAAGAAAAGTTTTATCTATTAGAAGAAACTATGAAATAGGAGATGCACAGAAAAATAAAATTAGTTACTTTGTGCATTTTAAATTTTTACCAGGACTAGGTTTTTATGGTTTTGGATTAACTCACATGATCGGAGGATTATCAAGAACAGCAACAGCTGCACTAAGACAACTGTTAGATGCAGGAACACTATCAAACTTACCAGCAGGATTTAAAATGCGTGGCATCAAAATGAGAGATGAAGCGCAATCGATACAACCAGGAGAATTTAGAGATGTGGATGCACCAGGTGGAAACTTAAAAGATGCATTTATGACTTTACCTTTTAAAGAACCATCTCAAACTCTATTACAACTTATGGGTGTCGTGGTATCTGCAGGGCAACGATTTGCATCGATTGCTGATCTGCAAGTAGGAGACGGGAACCAACAAGCAGCAGTGGGCACGACAGTAGCTATGTTGGAAAGAGGATCGAGAGTAATGTCTTCGATTCACAAACGAATGTATGCTGCAATGAAAAAAGAATTTACAATTTTAGCTAGAGTATTTAAATTATACTTACCTCCAGTTTACCCCTATGATGTCATTGGTGGGCAAAATCAAATTAAACAAACTGATTTTGATGACCGTATAGACATTTTACCAGTTGCTGATCCAAATATCTTTAGTCAGACTCAAAGGATATCTTTAGCTCAAACAGAAATGCAACTGGCTGCCTCAAACCCTCAAATACACAATCAATACGAAGTCTATCGTAACATGTATGAGGCATTGGGGGTAAAAGATATTGATTTAATTTTAAAAAGGCCAGAAAGACCTATACCAAAAGACCCAGCACTAGAACATATTGATGCTTTAGCTGGAAAACCTTTTCAAGCATTTCCTGGACAAGACCATCAAGCACATATTACAGCGCATTTAAACTTTATGGAGACAAATATGGTAAAAAATTCACCGATGGTTGGAGCTGCAATACAAAAAAACATACTTGAACACATAAGTTTAATGGCACAAGAACAAATTGAAATGGAATTTAAACAAGAATTACCACAATTAATGCAAATGCAACAAATGGCAATGCAAAATCCACAATTACAACAACAAGCAAGAATGTTACAAGAGAAAATTGAAGGTAGAAAAGCAGTTTTAATATCAGAAATGATGGATGACTATGCAAAAGAAGAGAAAAAGATTACTTCACAGTTTGATAATGACCCAATTGCTAAATTAAGAGCAAGAGAACTAGATTTACAAGCTCAAGAAAACGCTAGAAAACAAAAAGAAGGTGAAGAACGAATAAA